>Ga0214923_10000229_pt1 | contig 86182 bp, 73 predicted proteins | sample LL1510_MetaG_FD_177993 | JGI IMG/M metagenome (GOLD analysis project Ga0214923, IMG submission 177993) | Freshwater microbial communities from Lake Lanier, Atlanta, Georgia, United States - LL-1510 | ecosystem: Environmental > Aquatic > Freshwater > Lake | place: USA: Georgia | collected... | reverse complement strand
CTCGGTGGGTGAAGCTACTCCGCTGCGTCCACCAGGGCGCCGTGAAATTGGCCACGGTAAACTGGCTTGGCGTGCGTTGCACGGGTTGGTTCCTACCAAGGAAGAATTCCCTTATACGCTGCGTCTGGTGTCTGAGATTACCGAGTCAAACGGCTCTTCTTCGATGGCGACCGTATGTGGCAGCTCACTGGCTATGATGGATGCGGGCGTACCGCTGAAAGCACCGGTTGCCGGTATTGCCATGGGGCTGATCAAAGAAGGCAAAGATTTTGCCGTGTTGTCGGACATTCTGGGTGATGAAGATCATCTGGGTGACATGGACTTCAAAGTGGCGGGTACCATGAATGGTATTACGTCGCTGCAGATGGACATCAAAATCGACGGGATTACCGAAGAGATCATGAAAGTGGCGCTCAGCCAGGCAAAAACTGGCCGTGAGCACATCCTCAATGAGATGAGCAGAGCCATTACAGGTGCACGTGAAGAACTGAATCCGAATGCACCGAAAATCTCTACGTTGAAAATCGACAAAGATAAAATCCGTGAGGTGATTGGTTCTGGCGGTAAAGTGATTCGCGAAATCTGCGAAACCACCGGCGCTAAAATCGACATTGAAGATGATGGTACCGTCAGCGTATTTGCGGCAGACGGTGCATCCGCTCAAGCAGCTGTTGATTGGATTTTGAACATCGTGGCGGTGCCGGAAGTAGGTAAAATCTACAATGGTAAGGTCGTTCGTGTCGTAGATTTCGGCGCGTTTGTGAACTTTATTGCTTCACAAGATGGTCTGGTTCACATCAGCGAACTGGCTGACCATCGCGTGGGTCAGGTCACGGATGTCGTCAATGAAGGCGATATGGTGAAGGTAAAAGTGATCGAGATTGATAATCGCGGCAAGGTTCGCCTGTCGATGAAAGTCGTCGATCAGGAAACGGGCGAAGATCTGTCGGATCAGTTTGAGACGTCAGAAGATAGCCAGAAGCGTCGCCGTACATCACGCAAGAAAGACTAGGCTTTCAATATACGGGTCTACGCCATGTGCGCGGGCCCGCTTTTGAATGTTCCGGGAATAAAAAAAGGGGAGCAATTGCTCCCCTTGATTTTGAAATAAACGTTATCGTTATTTCTTAGCAGCTGGCTTTTTAGCTGCAGTTTTCTTAGCGGCTGGCTTTTTAGCAGCTGGCTTTTTAGCAGCAGCTTTTTTAGCAGCTGGCTTTTTAGCAACGGCTTTTTTAGCAGCTGGCTTTTTAGCAGCAGCTTTTTTCACCGGTGATTTTACCAACTTAACCGTAGCTGATTTAGCAGCGGTTTTTTTCTTAGCAGCGGGTTTTTTAACAGTTGCCATAGGGTAACCTCCTTTAGCAGTTTGACAAAATGAACAACGTGTTCAACAACACTTAAATCTATACTACGAAATGAGAGCAATTTCTTGTTTGCCAACTGTCAAGGGCTAGTATGAGAAAATTTTTTTTCTCTCAACATAATGTGTGTTGCGATCAAGACACAATAAATATGGTGTACGGCTCTCAATACAGACACAATGAAGTGCAACAAGATGCGAAATCAAAATATGCGCACGCAACATTGCGGATGCTAATGTTGCTTCTTCAGTGCTTCCGCAATCAGGAATGCGAGCTCTAAACTTTGCGATGCGTTGAGTCGCGGATCGCAGTGCGTGTGATAGCGATCGGATAATTCGAGTTCTGAAATTGCCTGCGCGCCTCCTAGGCATTCGGTGACATCCTGACCGGTCATTTCAAAATGGATGCCGCTGCCATGCGTGCCTTCTGCCTGATGAATGGCGAAGAAAGAACGCAGCTCCGACAAGATGTCCGTGAACTTGCGTGTCTTATATCCGGTGGGCGATTTTACTGTGTTGCCATGCATGGGGTCACACGACCACACCACGCTCTTGCCATGTTCCTTGAGTGCGCGCACCAGCGCCGGCAATGTAGATTTGATCTTATCGGTTCCCATGCGCGAGATGAGCGTGAGTCGTCCGGGTTCGTTATTCGGGTTTAGCGTGTCGCATAAGGTGAGCAGTTCATCGATTTTCATCGATGGGCCAACTTTGCATCCGATGGGATTGGATACGCCGCGCAAGAATTCGACATGGGCGCCATCGGTCTGACGCGTGCGGTCGCCGATCCACAACATGTGCGCGGAACAGACATAATATTCTTCGGTCGCTTCATCAAAGCGGGTAAGAGCAGCTTCGTAATTGAGCAGCAATCCTTCATGCGAAGTATAAAAGGTTGCTTCGCGCAGTTGCGCCATCTCATTGGTTTGCATGCCGGTGGCGCGAATGAAGTTCAAGCAGTCATTAATACGCTGGACGATTTCATTGAAGTGTTTGCCTTGCGGAGAGGCGGCCACGAAATCCATATTCCATTTGCTGATATGGTCGAGCGCGGCATAGCCACCTTTGGCCAGCGAGCGCAGGTAATTCAGGGTGACGCCGGATTGATAATACGCCTGCAGCAGCCGTTCCGGATCTGCCACGCGGCTTGTTTCATCAAACTCCATGGCATTCACCATATCGCCACGATAGCTCGGCAGCTCTTTGCCATTCATCACTTCGGTCGGTGCAGAGCGTGGCTTGGCGAATTGTCCGGCGATGCGGCCTACTTTTACAACGGGACGTCCGGCACCATACATCAGCGCCATCGTCATCTGCAGCATCACGCGCAGGAAGTTGCGCAGGTTGGCTTCATTAAACTCGGCGAAGCTTTCAGCACAATCGCCGCCTTGCAGCAAGAAGGCCTTTCCTTCGGCGGCCATGGCGAGTTCTTTTTTCAGGGCACGCGCCTCTTCGGGAGAAGACAGCGGCGGATACTGACGCAGCTTATTCTCCACTTCTTTCAGCCTTTCCGGATCAAGGTATGCCGGTTGCTGCCCCACAGGGAAATCGCGCCAGCTATCCAAATGCCAGCGGGCGGGTTGTAACGAAAGTGGTTCGGCGCGTTTACTACTCATAACTTTATTCCATGTCTGTGCTTGATTTCTGCTTGGTTGCCCTATAGCACAGAGGTCTGAATTATGTAAGGAGTTGTTTGCTATATGTCCAGTGCCAAAGACCCTGACAATACGATTGCCTTCGCGGGCGTGGCCGGTGCAAATGCCGATATTGCGTGCCGTAACCAGTATCCCTATATGGAAACGCTGGCATTGCCTGCATTTGAGGATGTATTTGAGGCCGTGGATCAGGGGCGTGCGAAGCTGGGCATGATTCCGATTGAGAACTCGCAGGCCGGTCGGGTGGCGGAGATTCATAACCTGCTGCCGGAAACCAAACTCCATATCATCAGTGAATATATGCTGCGTATTGAGCATCACCTGTTTGGCATTAAGGGGGCCACGCTCGATAAAATCCGCCACGCCTATTCGCATCCGCAAGCCCTGATGCAATGTCGCAAGACGCTGCGCGGCCTGAATATAGAGCCGGTGCAGCATCCGGATACGGCGCTGGCAGGGCAGGATATTGCAGTGTGGGGAGATGAATCAAAGGGCGCGCTGTGTTCCGAACTGGCGGGAGCGCTTTACGGATTGACGCTGCTGAAGCGCAATATGGAAGATGATTCGCGCAATCAAACACTCTTTATTACCATCTCGCGTGAGCCGGTCGACCCTAATCCGGAGAAAGAAAAGGTGCTGACCAGCCTGTTATTCACGGCGAGAAGCATTCCTGCTTCTCTATATAAGTGTCTGGGTGGGTTTGCGACCAACAACATCAATATTATTAAGCTGGAAAGCTATATCGCGGTGGGCATGTCTGATCATGCGCAATTCTTTATCACCTTTGAAGGGCATCCCAATGAGCGCCGCATTCAATTAGCGCTGGAAGAATTAGGGTTTTTCAGCATGAAAACCAAGCTTCTTGGGGTCTATGCTGCGGATAAAAGCCGTTAACTATCAATGTACTGTCCGATTTTTGATTGTTGACTAGCCTGAATCTTTAGGCACACTTAATCATTAACAATTGGTTAATTTTATGTTAATATTCCCTTAATTATATGGATGCTCTCGAAAGAAGAGTGACGTGACTTGAGCTTCTAAAAAGAGGACCAAGGAAAAAAGGGGAGTTAATGTCTGGATCAGGAGTGCCCTTCAGTCAGGAGCAGCGACAACGCTATCTGACGCGGTTGTACGGGGTTGCTGCATTTCGCTATTGGAACCATTTGCCGCCAAGAATTCGCGATGGATTTACTTGGTCAGAAAGCAACCCGATTTTCTCCTATGGTGAATTTTTGAAAGCTGCGGAGCGCAGAGTTGAGCGATTGATAGGGCAAAATGCTTCTCGACGCGAGATTATGGATAGTTTGAGAGGTCTTGCGCGAGAAATCTGGGCGGGCAGCCGTCCTCCTGAAGAAGATGTGAGTCGTTTAATGCCATCGGAGGGTATAGACAGGTACTTCGGATTGGTGGTCAACCGTTTGCGTGCTGAGTCGCAAGATCGAGAGTTCTCAAACACACTGCTTGATAACTATTTGGCGGCAGCTGCGCGCGAGCATCCGGGCGTGGCGATTTCACGGCCAGGACTATCTACTCCAGAAGAACTGAGTCGTTTTCAGGCCGCTCACGGCAATACGGCGCATGGAAATGGTGTGTTTATGGGGGAATATGGGGTGGCGTCTTCGCATGCGGGGGCGCCAGTCATTGCCACCGATTTTCTTCAAGATTGTGTGGCGGTAGTGCTTACTGCAACTAATCCCAACGATCCCACTCAACGATTGGCTGTTCTAGGGCATATTGATTCTTCTACGGATGCCGGAAGAGCTGTCAGTAGAATGCTCTCTGAAATACCTCAGGGGTACACAATCAACGCAGCACTGCTTGGTAGCGCTAGTAATGATAATGCTTTTATGAATACAGAGTTGGCTCACGCATTGGTTTCCTCTGGGAGAATTTCATCTCTGGCGGTGAATGTGGATGGCCCAACGACGGTTGCAGTACACGCCCCTACAGGGACTATCCTGACTGCAAATGTACCAAAAGAGGATGGGGATGGATATGGGATTGGACCAGAATTGCCTGTTGCTGTGAAATTTGACAATGGTCGGTATTCTGCGAATTCTAGTTCTTATAGGGATCGCCATTATAGCGCGTTGTTCAGATTGAAGCCCGACAGTCCGCCTTATGTGCCGGCATCACACATTGCCAGAGCGGTGCACCCAACCGAACCAACCGAGCTGATGCCTAATCCGGATAGGACGTTAAAGCGCCTGACAGAAGATGGAGTGTTGGATCATAATGATCTGCAGACACTGGCAAGAGAGGTGGGGGATCAGATGAGAAGAAGTGGCGTTCAAATATCTGTTAGCGATGGGCCGTTTTCAGCAATTGAAGCAAGATTTCCTGAAGGAGACAAAGTCCAGCTTGGATATATACCTAATGGGGTACGGGTTGAACTGGATCGACCAGAGGTGCAGGACGGGACAGAGGGGCGGCCTCGAGCTAACAGCGGACAAGCTCCAGGTAGATAGAGTTATATCGCTGATTTTTCATCAAACTGTCATAAAATGCGCACTTAAACGCGCTATAATGTGAGTATGGATAAAGCTCCGACTCACATTTCAAGTGGTATGCTGGCGTTGCAGAATGGTGCGACGGCGGTAAAGGAAACCGTTGGTTCCGTAGTTGCCGGAGTTGGCAGTGTTATGCCGGCGACTAAAATAGAAGTCGCTCGCCCGACCATCGCTGATCCAGCCAGCGACAGAGCATTCGAAGAATATAAGCGCTACAGCGCGCAAACGTCCACTAATGCTGATGAACGTCGTATGTGGTCAGGAATGATCGATCGCTTGATGGGGCTGGTGATGTTTGGTGCAGCAGCGGGCCTTGGGGTTTCTGCTGCGGCTTCTGCAGGAGGATGGATGGTGGCACTGCCCATGTTGCTGGGTGCGGCGGCGATATCGGTAGCATCGTATTACTTCTTCCAACGCCCTGCGGTGCAGGCGCAAAGCAACAAAAGCATGGATGTCAGCGATTTCCAAATCAAGCGTCAGGCGGCGCTGATTGCCAAAGAAATCAAAACAGAATTCACCAAAGACGTACCGCCGCAACTGGAAGACACAAAACAAACCGCAGCAGGCACCGAGGAGCCAGGCACAAAAGTCTCTGCGCCAACAGCGGTTCTGGCCTCGGAAACGGCGCGATTGCCCGTGCAGGGAAAACGCACCTGGCAGCAGGTGGTTGCGGATACGGAAGCCACGGCTAGCGTGCAGATTCACTAGGCTTTTCAGGGTCTCTCATTTTTTTTTCACAAAATATAAAAAAACGTTACTTTCATGATTGACACCGCTATGCGTTCTCACTATAAAGCAACTCCCCGCGACGTGTGGGGCCGGAAAACAAGGGCTTCAAACCTGAGTGAAATCCGGAAGATTCCGAGGCCAAGGCTTGGTCGTTTACGAATCTGACGATTGACAGTGTGAATAAGTGTTTATGCGCAGGTGGTAACGTGTGATTTATCCGCACGGTACTTATCTGCGAACGCATAATTTACCAAATTGTGTAATTTTATAACGTTAGTATGGAATGTTGACCATAAGACCAGCATGTCTGGCAAGCAACATTCGATAAGAACTGTGCGAGGTTCAATTTATTTTTTGAGCATCCAATTGGATGTTCGATCAATTCTCAACATGAGAGTTTGATCCTGGCTCAGAACGAACGCTGGCGGCAGGCTTAACACATGCAAGTCGAACGCTCTAGCAATAGAGAGTGGCGCACGGGTGAGGAACGCGTGGGAACGTACCCTGTAGTACGGAATAGCTCCGGGAAACTGGAATTAATACCGTATACGCCCTTCGGGGGAAAGATTTATCGCTATAGGATCGGCCCGCGTGAGATTAGCTAGTTGGTGGGGTAATGGCCCACCAAGGCTACGATCTCTAGCTGGTCTGAGAGGATGATCAGCCACACTGGGACTGAGACACGGCCCAGACTCCTACGGGAGGCAGCAGTGAGGAATATTGGACAATGGGGGAAACCCTGATCCAGCCATGCCGCGTGAGTGATGAAGGCCTTAGGGTTGTAAAGCTCTTTCAACGGTGAAGATAATGACGGTAACCGTAGAAGAAGCCCCGGCTAACTTCGTGCCAGCAGCCGCGGTAATACGAAGGGGGCTAGCGTTGTTCGGAATTACTGGGCGTAAAGAGCGTGTAGGTGGACAAACAAGTCAGAGGTGAAAGCCCAGGGCCTAACCTTGGAACTGCCTTTGAAACTGTTTGTCTAGAGACTCGGAGGGGGAAGCGGAATTCCAAATGTAGGGGTGAAATCCGTAGATATTTGGAGGAACACCGGTGGCGAAGGCGGCTTCCTGGACGAGTACTGACACTGAGACGCGAAAGCGTGGGTAGCAAACAGGATTAGATACCCTGGTAGTCCACGCCGTAAACGATGAGTGCTAGCCGTTGGGTCTTACAGATCCAGTGGTGCAGCTAACGCATTAAGCACTCCGCCTGGGGAGTACGGTCGCAAGATTAAAACTCAAAGGAATTGACGGGGACCCGCACAAGCGGTGGAGCATGTGGTTTAATTCGAGGCAACGCGAAGAACCTTACCAGCCCTTGAATCCCGGTCGCGGATTGCAGAGATGCTTTCCTTCAGCTTGGCTGGACCGGAGACAGGTGGTGCACGGCTGTCGTCAGCTCGTGTCGTGAGATGTTGGGTTAAGTCCCGCAACGAGCGCAACCCTCGTCCTTAGTTGCCATCAGGTAATGCTGGGAACTCTAAGGAAACCGCCGGAGTTAATCCGGAGGAAGGTGGGGACGACGTCAAGTCATCATGCCCCTTACGGGCTGGGCTACACACGTGCTACAATGGTGGTGACAATGGGTTAATCCATAAAAGCCATCTCAGTTCAGATTGTCCTCTGCAACTCGAGGGCATGAAGCTGGAATCGCTAGTAATCGTAGATCAGCATGCTACGGTGAATACGTTCCCGGGTCTTGTACACACCGCCCGTCACACCATGGGAGTTGTCTTTACCTTAAGCCGGTGAGCTAATCAGGCAGCCGTCCACGGTAGGGGCAGCGACTGGGGTGAAGTCGTAACAAGGTAGCCGTAGGGGAACCTGCGGCTGGATTACCTCCTTTCTAAGGATGAATGCGGATGAATCGGTTCGCCCGATTTCCACGTTCGTATATACCTTACATACACGCGTTACCCCTTGCGCATAGACACTTATGATACACTGCTGTTTTTCTCACATTCATCACTCTCTAGACTGGATTAAGCCTGTTTCCTGTGCCATGATATGGCGTGCTTTGAACAGGATGGTTCGTGATCGATATGCTTCAGTCGGTTGATTTTTATAAGAAAAAAGGACAGAAGGCATTCTCGCTCGTCGAAATGTCGGTGGTGCTTGCCATTCTGGCGGTCATTTTGGCTGGTGTGATGCCCTTTCTTCTCGAATCAACAAAATCAAAAGACTCCGATAAAACCGTGACGCGGATGGATGACATTGAGTCGGCATTGCAGGCGTTTTATGCGCGCAATAACCGGTTGCCATGTCCGGCAGATGCTACATTGGCGGTGAATACGGCTAATTTTGGGGTGGAAGCCAATAACACCGGTACGTGTACGGGCGGTGGTATTCAGGCGAATTTTGCCGATACGGTGAATGGCACGGTAGGAGGTGCAGTGCCAACCAAAACACTGAATCTGCCAGATGAGGCGGCATTTGATGGGTGGGGACGTCGGTTCAATTACCATGTGACCACTACGGCTACTGCTGCTAGTGCCACGGGCGTGATCATTGTGCGTGACCATGCGGCCGCCAACCGCACGACACAGGCGATTTATGTATTATTCTCCAGCGGCGCTTCGGGGCATGGCGCGTTTACGGTTGGGGGGACGCGCTTGAATGGTGGCATCACCGCCGGTAACACCGAAAAATTGCAGAACTGCGATTGTACGGCAGCTGCAGCAAACGGCACCTATGACAATATCTTCATTCAGGGCATGGAATATCCCAGTACCAATATGGCAATCCTGTTTGATGATGTGGTGCGTTACATGACAGAAGAACAACTGCAGCAGAAGGCCTATGCATCCGCTGCAGGGCCTACTTCTTGCCCAAGCGGGTTTACGCTGGTGGGAACGGCAGGTCGCGCCAATTCGCTGTGTATTGAAACCAATGAACGTGCGGCGACAGACTTTTTCACTGCGGCGGATACCTGCCATGGCATTAACAACAGCCGCGGCCGTGCCATGTTGTGCTCGCCGATTGACTGGTATTATGCGTGCCGTGTGGGCGCCGGATTGGCAAACCTGACCAATGGCCGTGAGTGGACGGATCAGGTTATTCCGGGCGGTACCGATAATGTTATTACCCCGGGGAACGGCTCATGTAGTGTGTTTGATCAGGCCGATCGCACGACCAGTGTGGCGTATCGCTGTTGCCAGCACTAACGGTTCTTCTTTGCCAGAGGTGGTTTGTTTTTAGCCAGAGGGAAGGGTTCTCGCCCGTCAAAAGCGGGCAGAGTTTCGTCTTCGCCGGCCACGTCTTTCAGCTTAAACCGCTCGCTCAGATCGTTGAACGCCAGATGCGCGGCTAATTCGCTGCTGTTTTTGGCCCATTGAGGCATATGTTTGGGTTCTTCCACATATCCTGTTTCTACGAGTGGGCGCAGTAACATCACGTCATTGGTGGTTAGCTTGCCGGAAAAAAGCAGCGGAATGTAATGCAGCAGGCCCTTGTGCATGGTGTGTTTGAGGAACGCTTCCACTTCAATCATGCCTTGCAGGTAGACATTATCTTTGTAGAAGACAATGCCGCCTTTTGGGTGGCCGCCACGGAAAATCCGCATCGCGGAATAATAGCTTTCTTCGTCATTTTGACCGTGTCGGCGATAGAAGCGGAATAAATCCACCAGATCCGCCCCTTTTTCTGCCAGATCAATGGCCAGAATGCGCAAGGCAATCCGTTTCAGGCGCACCAGATCGATGGACATGTTGATATATTCGGCAAAGACCGCAAGGCCTTCCTGCGTGGCTGTTGTGCGTGGCGCATTATATCCCAGACTCTTGAGCATCGGCTGGGAGCGGCCATTAATGTAAGTGAGGGTGTGAATCATCACCTCATGGTGCAGCAGCTGATCAAGGTCGGATTCCGAGAACATCGCGCCTTTGCGAATTTTCACATAGTTGGGGCCAGCGGTCGCGCGTGCGGTAATATTGGCATCAATGGTAATCGATATCTGCTCGCGTGAAAAATGCGCGGTGCTATCGACGCGGCGCTGTAATTTTCGCTTGAACGCACTGGCCGAGAAGATCAGCGGCGGGTCATTTTCAATGCTTTTGTAGCCTTCTACCACCCGCAGGAAATAACGCGCTACTTCCACGTTGCGGCGTTTATAGCCCGGCAGATAGTCTCTGGGGCTGCCATAGAGTTTACGCGAGAATTCGGTTACGTCTGAGGTGCCAACGCCTTGCAGAATGTGGTAGGCATCCAGATAGCTTTTGGCAGTCTCGCGCAGAAAGCAGATGGCAGGGCAGTCATCCTTGCCCAGCTTTTTGATATATTGCTTCAGGGCGTGGATTTTTTCACGATGATTGGTCTTACGATAACTCACCTGCGGCAGGCGAATGTCATTCTGCTGCACGCTATGCAGAAATTCTTTCATCGTCTCCTTGGGCCAGCTCAGTGGCCCAAGGATCAGAAAGTCTTTAATCAGAACTACCAGCTCTTCATCGAGTGTACGGATAGCTCTGGAATCGTGCTTCATGAAAAGAGTTTAGCGTATTGTTTGGGTTTGCGGTTTTTCCAGTAGCCGCGGTGATACGCATCGCTGGCAAGCAGCGGCATCACCGAAGAGGCTTCCGCATACACCATTTGCTCATATGCCGTATCCACTTTGCCCCAAGAGCAGGCTTCTTTCAGGGTAGAGCTGGAGCATGCGCCATCACGCACATCAGCCACCGTGATCTGGATCGCGTATTTATGCATATCGACTTCTTTGCCAAGCACTTCCGCGCACACGACGGTGTCTTGCACGAAGTTCTTAGGCACACCACCGCCAATCATCAGCAAGCCGGTGGTGCCTGCCTTGATTTTGATGTCGGTGAGTTCGCGGAAGTCTGCGATCGAATCAATGGTCATATGCTTCTTCGGGTTTTCTACCTGATGCTTCACCAAGCCAAAGCCGGCAGAAGAATCGGTGAAGGCCGGGCAGAAGATCGGCACATCTTTTTCATAAGCCAGCTGCACCAGAGATTCTGGTTTTTTGGCATTACCGGCGGCCAGCCATTTGCCCATTTCATGGATGAATTCGCGTGAGCTATAGGGGCGGGCTTCCAGTGAGTTTGCAATCTCGTAGATGGTGTGATCGCAGGCCTGCAGTTCTTCCTCGTCAATGTAGGTGTCATAGATGCGGTCGATGTAGAGATCGCGCAGTTCTTTATCATCGACAAATGGGCTGCCTTGATAGTGGTTGAAGCCCAGCGCTTCCAGAAAGTCCATATCGACAATGCTGGCGCCGGTGGACACAATGGCGTCGACCATGTTGTACTTCAGCAGATCGGCATATAGCTTCATGCAGCCGCCTGCGGAAGTGGACCCGGCAAGGGTCAGCACGATCGAGCAAGTCGGGTCTTGCAGCATGCGATTGAAGATGTCCGTAGCACGCGCCAGATCACGCGACGTGAAAGACATTTTGTCCATGCTGTCAATGATAGGGCGAGCATCAAATGAGGTGATGTCAATGTGTTCAATGACGCGGCTGAGCAGTTCTTCTTTTTTGCTGGGGGCCGCTTTTTCTTTCGTTTTATTCATATCCGTACCGTTCTCATGTTATGAGTTAAAAAATGAATGACCAAATGGGGGTCTTTGCTATCGCTTCTACGCGGCGATCACTTCCAGCGGCGTGCTGGTAATGTCTTCGCCATACATCGTCATCAGCGGTTCATCATGGACATAGACCACCGTATCATCAGGCCTGAACCCGTTGAAATGAGTCAACATGGTACGCCCATAGGCTCCCATCTGACCGATTTCCAGATGGTCGCCTTCGCGCACATCTTTGGGCAGGTAGAATGGTCCTTTCATAAAGTCCAGTGAATCGCAGGTCGGGCCATAAAAGCTGAATGGCACGAGATCGGATGAATGCGGCTCTCTGGTACGTAGCAATTTGACCGGATAGATGAATTTCGGCGTGCCAGCGTCAAACAGGCTGCCATAGGTTCCATCGTTAATATACAGCAAATTGCCCTTGCGCAGATCCACGCGAACCACCAGCGACATACTCTCAGCCACGAGGGCGCGCCCCGGTTCTGCCAGCAACGTCATGTTGCGTGAGCCTGGGATACGATCAAATTCATCGTGAATTGCATCGAAGAAGTCGCTCATATCCGGTGGAATCATGCCGGGATAGACCGATGGGAAGCCGCCACCAACATTAAAGCTGTTGATGATGACACCAGCCTGAGCAACGATTTCGCCTGCCATGCGGATGGCAATGCGATACGCATCAGGGTGCATACATTGAGAGCCGACATGGAAGCAGATACCGGTGCGGTATGCATGGGCTGCTACTTTGCGGATCAGGTTTGGCGCTTCCTGAAGGCTGGCGCCAAATTTTTCCGACAGATTCAGTTCGGCATAGGTATTGGGGATGGAAAGACGCACATGCAGGCACAAGTCCTTGGCATTATGGGTCTCTTCTAAAATCTTATATAGCTCATCCTCGCAATCCAAAGAGAAGTGCCGCACATTATGTGCGAAATATGCTTCCCGAATCGCATGACGCGATTTCACCGGATGCATAAAATAAAGTGCTGCATCGGGTAATGTATTGCGGAGGTTTACGATTTCTTCAAGAGAGGCAACGTCAAACGAAGTGACACCCTGCGCATACAGCGCTTTTAAGATGTAATCATCCGGGTTAGTCTTGACGGCATACAGCAATTTTGCTCTGAAGTTACTGGTGAAGAACGAAGCCGCCCGATTAAGTGCCTCAGGACGGAACGCGAAAACTGGCCGATGTGAAGAGTCGGCTACAGAAGCTATGGATCTAAGATTTTTTATCATTTTGCATACAAACCCCGTAAGCGGTTGAAACCGCATCTATATATTTATTTTTATATAAAATGGAAGTGTTTTTTTCATAAAAAACCCCTCCAGATAAACTTTTTTCGAGTCCGTGCTGATTTTTGGGCGATTTTGCTCATTAAAAATATTATATATTAGCATGTTATAAAAATTATCCGCATGCAGAAATAACACATGGTTTTCGAGGGGTTTTTGCAGGGTGAAATGGAGCAAAAAAACCTTCGGTTTAACAGGACTGTCACACACGGATTGACGGCAGTGTGATAGAGTGGGCTTAAGTAAAAAATTGAACAAAGCGGTTTATGGCTACACAGGAAGAGATTCGTCTGTTTTATGCGGCGCGTGAGCGAGCGCTGGATGTTGCCGTTGACCGAATGAGACGGGCTGGTACGTTGCCCATTGATCGATCTCGCATTCTCGTTGATGATTTGGATGTTTTGCGTGAGATGCATGCTCTCAAGGGGCAGCGCATTCCAAGTGACCGTGAATTAGCAGAAGAGTTAGAACGGATTAAAAGACAGCGCGAAGATGAAGATGCAGTACGCGCCGGTGTGTTGGCAGCTAATAAGGATGGCTCGATCACGATTAATGGTGATCGTTATTATGTGTCCGGGGGCGTGCTTCAGGTTACGGAGACGGATAAGTATTCATTGGTAGACTTGGCGGCATTCCGCAGCAACTCAGACCCTCGCTATGCGCAATTGGCTGCGCTGTATGAAGCGCCTGTAACGGGAACCATGCGAGAGCGCTATGTATCATTCTCGCGCAGAATGGCTGAGGCCAGAGGCCTCAATACCGAGGATTTTGGCTCTAACACCGGCCCCATGATGGCGCTGGCGCGGTGCAATGGGTTGGCATGGTGTGCTGCGCAGATTAAAATGGAAGATGATCGTCTGACTGGTGGGCAGCTTTTCAACCAAGAAGGTTTCCGGATGGTGTCATCCTTTCAGGCGATGGGTATCAAATATGGGGCATTCCATGATGGTAGTTCGCGCGAGACTCCAAAGCCGGGCGATATTTTGATCTTGGGCGGTCATATTGGCCGGATTGTTGGGGTGGATGGCAGAAATCTGAGAGTGGTCTCGGGCAATCACGGTGATATGGTCAAGGAATATAGTATTTCCTTGGATTCAGCGTGGGTACGCGGCTGGGTCAGTATGGACGGTATGTTGCTGGGTAAGGCAAAGGCAGGGCAGGCCGTATTGGGGCCGAACGGTCAACCCATTCTCAGCATGGACCAAATGGTAGCAACCGATGAGATTCCACAGCAATGGATGAACCGTGTGTTTGCGCCAGAAAATGCAGAGAACGTAAAAAAGGCAAGAGCCTACGCCCAGATGTTGGCGGAGAATCCAGACGCATTAAAAGCCGCCGTGGCCAGAGGCATAGACTATCGTACGCATGTGCCCACCGAGCAGCAGATATCTAAGGTAAAGGGGGTTGAACCCATGCTGGCAGGCAAAGGCATTCAAGTGTCTACGGTAACAACTACTGATTTGCCTGCATCGCTTACGCAGTTCATTGCCGGACTGAAGCGGCAAGGTGAATTAACGGCAGCTGTCTAACTCTTTCTTGAGTCTTGCCGTCATACGGCTACAATCCCACGCAGAGCATCCAACGATAATGTGAAGAGAGCGTGCAGTGAAGGTTAGTCGTGTGAGCGTGTGGAGCCTTCTCGCGTGGATGGGGGTTGCATCGGGTAGTCTGGCCCATGCCGCTGAGCAGCAGCAGATGAAGCTGGCAGGAAAAGAAGTGTTTTTCTGGGCACCGCCGGAAGCAGCAGGCGATGAAAAACAGCCCGTCATATTTTTCTCGCATGGTTTGGGCGGATGTGCCACGCAATCAGTGTTTCTGACAGAAGCGCTTGCCGATCATGGTTATTGGGTGTTTGCGCCCAACCACAAGGATGCAAAATGTGTCAATGGCAAGGCAACCGGTGCGCCGGAACAGAGTTTCCGCGATCCGGGCAAATGGACAGACCAGACCTATGCCGGTCGCGCAGAAGACATTCGCAGTCTGCTTGGAGCGCTTAAAAAGCATGAGGAATATAGCAAGAAGATAGATGTTACCCGCATCGGGTTGGTTGGGCATTCGCTGGGAGGCTATACCGTGCTTGGGCTTGCGGGTGCGTGGCCGCGCTGGACCATGCCAGATGTGAAGGCGGTGCTAGCCCTGTCGCCTTACAGCAGGCCTTACGATCTGCATAAAACACTGGGAAAACTACAGGCTCCGGTGATGTATCAAGGGGGCAGTTTTGATCTGGCGATCACGCCTTTCATCAAGCGTCCGGGCGGAAGCTATGATCAAACACCGGCGCCGAAATATTTTCTGGAATTTGGTGGGGCAGGGCACTTTGCGTGGACGAATCGCAGTAACGACCGGCATCCGGAGATTATTCGTTATGCGCTGGCATTTCTGGATACGTATATGAAGAGCGAGACCAAAGAGAGCCGGACAATCCTTACTACCAAAGGACCAACGTTGGATACGCTACGTTATGATGTGTCGTTGCCTCAGAGCGATGAAACTGCTCAGGAAACGGAGCAGCAGGACGAAACGGAACAGCGTCGTGAGCGGTTTAGAAAACAGGCGGCTGAGCACAAAAAACGCATTATCCCCAAACCTGCCGCGCAGCCTAAAAGCACCCTCATACCGCGCTAAGCGACGTTGCGTTGATCGCTCTCGCTTTCACGTTCGATAGTTGATTTCGTGGTCAGATAATACTCAACCGTCTTGCGCAGTGCCGTGTTGAGGTCGGTACTTGGTTGCCAGCCCAGATGGGTTTTTGCATTCTCAATACGGGGGACACGCGTGACGAGATCCTGATATCCGGCGCCGTAATATTGCTCACCTTGTACTACGTTGATCTTGACCTTCTGGTCAATGTCGGCATATTCCGGATAGCTTTTGACCATGGCCAGCATGGTTTCTGCCAGTTCTTTGATGGACGCTTCATTGCCGGGGTGACCAATGTTAAAAATGCGGCCATCGGCGCAACCATCCTTATTCTCGATAATGCGGATCATGGCATCAATGGCATCGTCGATATAGAGGAAACAGCGTTTTTGCGAGCCGCCATTGACCAGCGAAATATCTTGCCCGCGTAGAATATTACCTAGAAATTGTGTGACCACGCGGCTGGAGCCTTCTTTGGGTTCCCATACATTGTCAAGGCCTGGGCCAAACCAGTTGAACGGGCGGAAAAGCGTGAATGGCAGCATGCCGCGTGTGCCATAGGCATAAATTACGCGGTCGAGCAGCTGTTTGCAGCAGGAATAGATCCAGCGTTCCTTTTCGATGGGGCCGGTGACCAACGTGCTGGTTTCTTCATCATAGGGGCTGTCGGTGCTCATGCCATACACTTCGGAGGTAGAGGGGAACAGCACGCGTTTTTTGTATTTCACGCAGTGGCGGATGATTTCCAGATTGGCTTCAAAATCCAGCTCAAACACGGCGAGCGGATTTTGTACATAGGTGGCAGGCGTGGCAATGGCAACCAAAGGCAGAATAACATCACATTTTTTGACGTGATATTCGATCCATTCTTTGTTGATGGTGATATCGCCTTCTACATAGTGGAAGCGTGGGTTATCCAGCAGATCAGCAATTTTATCGCAGCCGATATCCATACCAAAAATCTGCCAGTCGGTGCGTTTCAGGATATGCGCTGACAAATTACTGCCAATAAATCCGTTCACTCCAAGGATAAGAACTTTGAGGCTCATAGCTACTCCGTTGTTTTGAATTCTTTAACCACATAGCGTGGGCGATGGCGCACTTCTTTGTAAATGCGCCCCACATATTCGCCAATGATACCAAGGCCGGTCATGGTGACGCTGATGAGCAGGAACATGAACGCAAACAGGGTGAACACGCCTTCAGCTTCGGGGCCAAGCATCACACGACGCACCAGCATGTAAATAACCAGCACGCCGCTTAATGCAGACAAAGCGGCACCGAAAATGGTGAAAAGCTGTAGCGGGACCAGAGAGAAGCCGGTGACGAGATCAAAATTGTAGCGAATCAGTTTATACAAGTTATAGTTCGATACGCCTGCGGCCCGTTCTTCGTGACCAACAATAATTTCAGCAGGGTTAACCGCCAGATATTGACTCAGCGCGGTGATGAACGGGCTGGCATCGCCGGATTCGACAATTTGTTCGATGATGTTACGGCGGTAAGCACGCAGCATGCAACCATGATCGGTCATATGGATGTGAGTAATGCGCTCGCGCACAATATTAGACAGGCGTGAAATCGCTTTGCGGAACCAGGTGTCCTGACGGTTAGACCGGCATCCACCAACCACATCGTGGCCTCTTTCAATCAGCTCCAGCAGGCGGGGAATATCTTCCGGCGGGTTTTGCAGGTCTGCATCCATGGTGACGACGACTTCGCCGCGCACATGCTCGAACCCAGCCATAATCGCCGGATGCTGGCCATAGTTGCGCATGAACTGCAGGGCGCGGATATGCTCTGGGCGGCGGCGATGCAAATCTTCGAGAATCTGTTGCGAGTTATCTTTGCTACCGTCATTGACGAAAATGACTTCAAACGGCTTACCGATACCGTCCAGCACAGGAAGTAAACGGCTTACCAGCAACTCAAGACCCGCTTCTTCATTGTATACGGGGATTACAACGCTCAGATAAGGAGTTTCAGAGATCACAGGAGTCACGTGCCTTAAGCCTTTCCTTTTGCGCGTATGGCGTCAGTTTGTCGTAAAATAGCGCTCATGGCCATTACCACCTGATCCTGCTGCGCATTGGTCAGTGTGGGGAAGAGCGGAAGACTGCAGATACGCTCGCCCACACTGAGTGCATTGGGGAAGTCTTCTGGCTTCCAGTGGCAATGCTCGCGATACCAGCTGAACACATGCGCGGATTGATAATGCAGGCCAACGCCGATGTTGGCCTCCTTCATAGCGTTGATAAAACGATCGCGGTCAATACCGGCAGCATTGGCATTGATGAGCACGGTATACAGATGCCATGCATGCAGATGATCGTAGGATGGCAAGGCGGGTAGTGTCACTTCCGGCCAGTCTGACAGCAGCTCATAGTAGCGTTCTGCCAGTTGTGTACGCTTGTGAATGAAGCCCTGCAGTGCGGGCAGCTGGTGAATCCCCAGTGCGGCCTGAATATCCATCATATTATATTTGTAACCGGGCATAATGACATCATATTGCTGGCTGCCGCTTTTGCTGAAGCGGTTGAAAGCAGAGCGGTCAATGCCATGAAAGCGCAGGCGTTCAATGTTATGGATGATATCTGAATCCATGGTGATGATGGCGCCGCCTTCACCTGTGGTCATATTTTTATTGGGATGGAAGCTCATCACCTGAATATCGCCGAAGCACCCAAGACGGCGACCTTTATATTCAGCACCAATGCTATGCGCACAATCTTCTATCACGCGCAGGTTATGGCGTCTGGCGATCAGATACAGCGAGTCCAGATCGACCGGCAAACCGGCAAAGTGAACAGGCATGATGGCTTTGGTGCGCGGTGTAATCGCTTCTTCCAGCTTGCGTACATTCATATTTAAAGAGTTGGGAGCAATATCGACTAGCACCGGCTTGCCGCCAGCCAGCACGATGGTGTTGAGCGTGGCCACAAACGTCATGGGTGAGGTGATGACTTCATCGCCTTCTTTAAGGCCAATGGCTTGCAGTGCCAGTTGTAATCCAGCTGTCGCGGAGGTGACGCACAGTGCGCGGCGGCCTTTGTGATATTCGGTCAGCATATCTTCAAATTTTTGAACGCGCGGACCGGTAGTAATCCATCCCGAACGCAGGCAGTCGACCACCTCCTGAATAGCCTCGTCGCTAATCACAGGCTTTGCAAAGGGGAGAAACGTGGGTTCGCTCATGCGTACTGTACTGCCTTGCCTATTAAAATGAGCGGGAGAATGCACCCAAATGGTGGGCAGGTCAAGTGCAAGTGACTCTTAAGAAGTGCCTGAATTACTGGGGTTGATTGCTGACTAGCAGGTTGAAGCCATTATCCATAAGGACATAGCGCCTAGAGCCCAGTAAATGAGATAGAGCGTTATAGTCTGTATGGCGAGAGAGAATAAAGATACGATGGGAGCCTTGTTGCCAGCGTTTTCCCATTTCGATTTCATTGATCATCCATTGTTTGGTTTTTTCTTCAATGCTCATACCGAAAGTAAGCTCGCCGAATGCATTAACAACTGTGACGTTTCGCTCCAGATACACAGGAAGATCCTGATAGTAGTGATTCAAGACGGCGACTTCATCGCCTTCTTTCAGAATGGGTTTAAGGTATTGTGCAAATGGCTTGGCAGAATCTAGCGCAGAGCGGGTAGAGGCGTTAGGAGCGGCATGGTTGATGCTCATCAGCATGATCATGGTGAAAGCGAATAGCAGTTTAATGGTAGTGTGTGCTGCTGCTTGTCGCACGGTTAGAATACCTAGCGTCAATGCTTGAATGGCAAACAGAACACTCAGTAACATGGCTTCGGTTGGAATTGTTTTGAATATTTTGCTGGCAGGTTCGCCAATGACCAGTAACACCGGATAGGCGCAGGCCAATAATCCCAAAATTACGACAAATCCCCATAGTCCGGCGCGGTAAAAAGGGGCATTGCCTTGCCGCCATGCTGTTGCCAGAAATCTGGCGATGATGATTGCTATTGGTGGAAAAATGGGAAGGATATATGGAATCAGTTTGGAATCAGACAACGAAAAGAAGGTGAATGGCAGCAGAATCCACAACAATAGAAACAGATTGGTTGTATCGCTGCGGCGCTCCTTCCATGTGTGTCGGAACTCAGCCCGAGATGCCTGATATAAGAATGCAGTCCAAGGCAACAGGCCTACCAACAGGACGGGGATAAAAAACCAAGCCGGATGATAACGACCATGTTGTTTGGTCAGAAATCGTTCAAAATGCTCATGAATGAGATAAAAATTATAAAATTCCGGGGTTTCATTACCCGCCAGAATGTGCCATGGCACGACAATCAGCAGAAATAGCAATAATCCGGGGATCAGCCTGACATTAAGCAGCAGCTTCCACTGGCCGGTGATGGCTATCCAGGAACCTATCACCATCGCAGGTATCAAAATACCAATCAGTCCTTTCGTGAGGGTGGCCAGCGCCGCGCACACATACATGGTCAATAATAAAAGGTCGCGTTTATGGCAGGATGGGATTCTAACCGCCGCCATGAAGGCAAAGAGGCTGCTGATAAGAAAGAGTGTGACGGGAACATCCAGCAGTACAATGCGGCTACAAGCAAAACCAAGCACGCTGGTACCCAGAATGAGGGCACAGAAGATTCCTTCCAGTCGTCCATAAATAGCGCGCGTCGTTGCGTAACTGATAAGGCTAATGGCGATCGTCAGCAATGCGGTCCAGAATCGACCGGAGAACTCGCCAAGTCCGAATACTTCGATTTGCGCTGCTTGAACCCAGTAAAATAGTGGCGGCTTCTCAAAGTATTTAATGCCATTGAGGCGTGGGGTAACCCAATCGCCGGTTTCGGCCATCTGGCGGGGAATTTCGATATAGCGTGCTTCACTGGGCACTGCGTAGGGGCGATTTCCCAGCCCCACAAACACCACAAGTGCAAGCACCAGCAGTAACAGCCCCATGTCTTTCCAGAAGGAATGAGCGGATGGGGTTGATCTGGTATGGAGTTCTGGCGGGTGGTTCACGGCTGCCCTTTTATTGGAATTAAGGCGTCGTTTTTAGTCTGAGGAAGGGTTGAATTCAATGTTTAATTTCTTAGCGATGATTGAGTACTTATCGAAGGTGATACGCAATATCAATAAGGTCAAAATTGACTCATCGTTGGATCGGTGTCACCATCAAGGTTCGATGTTCACTCCCTTTAATCAACTTTCAGAAGTGACGTAACGTGTCTGATTTTCGCCTATTTCCAATGGCTGTGGCTTTGAAAGCCAGCTTGCAGGGTTATTGCCTGTCAACGTTTCGGCAGGATTTTTTAGCGGCGTTTGTGGTGTCACTACTGGCGCTACCGTTATCGATGGCGTTGGCGATTGCAGTGGGAATGCCACCGCAATATGGTTTATACACAGCGATTATTGCAGGGGTTGTGGTGCCGTTGCTGGGGGGGTCGAACTGGCAAGTCAGTGGCCCTACAGCGGCATTCGTGGTGATTTTAGCGCCGATTGTCTCTGAATTTGGCCCGCGAGGCATTATTTGGGCAGGCCTGCTGGCGGGTGTCATGCTGGTACTGATGGGATGGGCGCGTCTTGGTAAGCTGATTCACTACATTCCTTACCCGGTGACCACCGGCTTTACAGCGGGGATTGCGGTGGTGTTGGCTATTTTATCACTCAATGACTTTTTGGGATTGCGCATCACCAGGCTGGAGGGAGGCACGATAGCAAAGATCCAAACCATCGCGGCCGAATTGAGCAATATAGACCTGTATACGGCCGGAATAGGGATGATTGCACTTTTCTTGTTGTTTACAACAGGGCGCTTGATCCGCTGGTTACCCAGTGCTGTAATTGCAGTGTTGGTCGGCACGATGTTGTCTTTCTATCAGGCTAGAGCAGGCCACGAGATTGATACGATCGGAAGCCGGTTCTCTTATGTGGCGGTGGATGGACGCATTGAATCGGGCATTCCGCCATACCCTCCCAGTTTTCATATGCCAAATACTGATCAGGGAAACCTGTTTACGATTCCCGATTTTGAAGAGCTTCGTACCTTGCTATTTCCGGCTCTGGCCATTGCGTTATTAGCTGCGCTGGAGTCATTGCTTTCCGCCACAGTGGCAGATAGTATGGCGGGAACGCGGCACGAACCAAATGCCGAGTTGGGGGCAATCGGGATCGGAAATATCCTGACAGCGTTAACAGGAGGCATTGCCGCCACTGGCGCTATTGCCCGGACGGCAGCGCTCATTAATAATGGAGCCCGAACACCGATAGCATCGTCACTGCATGCCATCATGATTCTGGCGTATATGGTGCTGTTTGCTCCCTACATCAGCTATATCCCCATGACGGTATTGGCTGCCTTGCTGATTCATACGGCGTGGCGTATGTCGCATATTCACCAATGTATCCGTATCATTCGAATAGCGCCACGCAGCGACGTATTGGTGCTGGCGACCTGCTTTAGCCTCACCGTATTGGTAGATATGGTGATAGGGGTAGGGGTAGGCATGGTGTGTGCGGCATTCTTGCTAATCAAGCATGTATCGCAGATGACGGAGGCGGTTGTTTATGGACCGGAATCAGAAACGCCACCGGCAATGCTGGAAGAGCCACTGCCGGAGGGCACCTTTCTTTACCGCATTCAAGGTCCCATCTTTTTTGCAACGATTGAGCGAGCGTTTGAACAATACCGCTTCATTCACGATCATGTGGAGCGTGTGATCATAGATATGTCAGAGGTTCCATTTATTGATATGTCGGGATTGGTGGCGCTTCGCAGCATGCTGGCATCCATGACCACTGAGAATCGTGCCGTGCAGATTGTATGCCCCAATAACGCCAACAGCAACCGCATACGTCTCAAGCTTGCGGATTACCAACTCGTCAGCAGCGTAAGAATTTTCAGCAGTTTATCTGAGGCGTTGTCGCATCAGGATTGAGCCTGAATGAAGGCTGCGATACCATCGCCGATGGTTTGGATGGCCAGCGCAGCCAGTAACACGCCGAGTAAGCGCGATAGCACCACGCGTCCGGTCATGCCGAGCAATTTATCAATAGGGTTGGCCAGCAAGAAAACGGCCAGACAAGAACCGATGACAACTAATAATACACCGATCAATCCGATGAAGTTCATGGTATTACCTGATGTTGCTTCGGCTTGCAGAATGGTTGCTGTAATGGCACCTGGACCTGCCATCAGGGGGATTGCCAGAGGGCATGCAGCTACTTTGCTGGGTGGGTCATAGGTGATTTCGGCGGTTGCAGAGTGGCTTTTGCGTTGTTCGCGCTTTTCAAACACCATTTCAATAGCGATGATGAATAGCAAAATACCGCCAGCGATCCGGAAGGCGGGGATGCTAATGCCCACGGCCTTGAGCAGGGGTTCTCCTCCAAAGGCAGTAGCGGTGAGGATAGAAAAAGCTATGACAACCGACTGATAGGCAGTCTGTTTGCGATCCGCTTGTGTCATATGTGCGGTGAGCGCAAGGAAAATAGCGGCCAGCCCCAGCGGGTCTACTGCTACGAATAACGTGATAAAAGCTGTTTTAATGAATTCGAGTTCCATGAGCAGACGGTTAGCACAGTTACTGCATGACTGCAATGCACTGTCGCTAACCGCCTTTGAACTCTAGGGGTTGTGCGTTTATAGGAAGTTGAAGTTGGCGCTGGTTGCCAGACCGTCCACCACACCCATCAGGGTCAATTCGCTTGCTTGAATATTATTGTTGGTCGTTGATTCTGAGTAGGCAAAGATCGCCGTATCAGTATCACCTTGGACTACAATCAAACCGTCAGCCCCACGAGCCGAGGTTACACCAAGGCCGTTCAGAGCCGTCAGGATGTTTGCCCAGCCAGACTGGGTCAGGTCTGCATCGTCCAGACCGGTTACTACCCAGCCTTCGTTGGTAGTAGTGAAGTTTGCCGCGCCATTCGTGGTTAAGCTGAGTGTAGCGTTTCTTGGACCAACGTCATCCCAGATCGAACTAAATGTTGTACCGAAAGAGAAGATATCGCGTGCCGCTTCAAATCCGGTGATGACGTCATAACCGGTGACAGCGTTTGCAACGGTTGCACCATCGGTTCTAGAGTTGAAGACCACTTGATCAGCAGCGCCATCGCTGCCCAATTGAATCGCATCGGCACCCAGACCACCGATGATACGGTCAGCGCCGGCACCGCCCACAATCGTATCCACACCTTTACCACCGGTAATGGTGTCGTTGTCAGTGCCGCCGTTGAGAGTCAGGCCCACAGAAGCCGAGCTTGCGTTGATCACATCGTTACCTGCATCACCAAAGATGCTGCCGGTGTTGCGGGTGATAGCGACTGTTATAGTGTCTGCATCGTCGCCACCGTGTACGGTCGCATCTGCGGCCGTTGACGTGACGTTGATGATGTCGTTACCTGCGTCGCCATTTGCGGAGATGTTTGCAACTGATACCGTGATGCGATCAATACCGGCACCGCCATTGAATGTGCTGCCAATTGCTGAGCCGCTGATCGTGTCATTGTCGCCGCCACCGTTGATGGTTGAACCGGCTGCGCTTGCGCTCAAGTTAAATGAATCTGCGCCATCGCCGCCGTTAACAATCAGATTTGCGCCTGCCAGCGTAAATTTATCTGCACCAGCACCGCCATTAGCTGTACTGCCTGCGCCAGCAATACTCAGGATATCGTTATCTTCTCCACCATCTACGGTTGCGCCGGTACCGGCTGTGGTTACCGTAATGGTGTCAGCGCCTGCTCCTGCATCTGCGTCCACATTGGCTGCGCCAATCGTAATTTTATCTGCTCCATTGCCGCCTTCAGCTACGCTGCCAGCGCCATTGACAATCAGAATGTCAGTACCTTCACCGCCGCTTAGCGTTGAGTCATTACCGGTTGCAGTCAGCGTATCATTACCGTCCTGACCAGTCAGTTTTGCTTCATTGCCGGAAGCGGTAATCCGGTCGTTGCCCAGACCGCCGTAGATTTCATCGGCGCCGCCTGAGCCGCCATTGATATTGTCATTGCCGGCTTCACCGTTAATCAGGTCAGCACCGTTGGTGCCATTGAGCGTTTCGCTTGCACTGGTTCCTGTGATGGGGTTCAAGGTTACTGTGCCATCTAGCGTAATACCTAATACGCCATTAACGAAGCTGTTCACATTCACTGTGGTGTTGCCGCCTGCGCGGGTAACGTGCAGGACAGATCCTTCCAGATTCATATTGAACGTTACACCACCGGTTACGAGGGCGAAGTTGCCACCACCGGTAGAGAAAGCAGTGCCTGCCACCGTTTTGGTGTCAATCACCAGACTACCGGTTGCATCCGCATCGGTGATGGTGTCTGTACCATCGCCAGAGCCGTTGATCACGTAGATGTCGGTACCTGCGCCGCCCAGCAGCGAGTCATTACCAGCTGCGCCAACCAGAGAATCATTGCCTCCACCACCAGTCAGGACGTTATCAGCCGCGCTGCCATACAGCGTGTCATTACCAGAATCTGCCGTAGCATTCTCAATGTTTGCGCCGAAGGCATTCCACGAGTGGCTGTTGCCCACATGCGTGATATAGGTTTCGCCTTCGCGCACATCCAGTGTCACATTGCCAAAGAAACCCAGTGAAGAGATCGTGTCGTTACCAGCGCCATCCCAGCGGGTGAATACACCGCTATTGGTAGCAATGGTGTAGGTGTTGTTGCCTGAATTGTAATCGTGGTTTGCACCATACAGTGTTTGGATGGCGGCAATGTCATACAGCATCGGGGTAATGGAGTTACCCATGTTCGAGTATGAAGGCGTGTAGGTGCCTGCTGAGTATGACATGATACTGAAATCATGGTTATCCGTCAGGCCAAACGTTGAGAGGTAGGGGCCAGAAGCACCGCCACCGCCCGCATTGTAGTTGCCCGGATGTTTCAGGCCCAGTGCGTGGCCCAGTTCGTGAATTACGGTTGCATAACCGTAGCCGCCCGGGGTGAATGTGGTGCCTGCGCCATCAATATCCACGGTGACTTCAACCGTGGCAAGGGCACCGGTGCTGTAAGCCGAGGTGGCTGCTTGACCGCCAACGCCGCTTGGCAGGTTGTAGGTGCGGAAGGCGATGTCTGCATTGCTCGCATTACCGGCAATGAAGTTAATATTGGCAAAGTTGCCGAACATTTCCATGGCATCCATGGCGGCTGCCGTGCGTCCTGCATCAAAGGCTGCTGCACCGCCGTAGTTGAAAGGGTTTGACCATGATGTCGTGCCAAAGGTGTAATAAACCGTTGCTTCGGTGCCCAGAGTTGGAACGCCGCTACCAGCGTCATTCCACATTTTTGCGTTGGTACCCAACAGAGCTTGTACATAACCCGGAGCGGTATTTGGGATCGTGAGATTACTGCCCACGTTTTCAACCGTTAGCGTGGTTTTTCCGCTGCCAGCTTGTGGAGCATTTTGGCTATAGGTGCCTGTGCAAATGGGGCAGTCACATGTGTAAAGATGGAGTGTGGGTTCTGTGATGCTCATGGTCGTCGCTCCGTATCTTATATCTTGTTTTGTTGTTAATTAAGTTTTACCCCACAATGGTTAATCAAATTATAATTTATTAATCAATTTTATTAAAAAACACGAGGCAATTTAAAGGGGTTTCGGCTACTCAAAACCGATTCTGATAATAATTATATAATTTAGATACAGTACATTAGAAAGAATTGCCAGGGGTGGGGAGCAAGTCCGATGTTGCGGTGCATCGAGATAGATAAAATTCGATATAAAAATTAATATAAAAAATTAACGACAGATGGGTTTTTAGCGGTTGATTTGGGTGGCGATGGCAGTAGGCAGTAATTTTGTGGCGCGATGCACCCGAATGCTTGAGTGTTGTTAAGAAAAAAGGCCGCTGCAAATGCGGCGGCCTTTGGTGTTTTGCGTCTTTTGTTGGTCTTAGAAAGAAATACCAACGCGCAGACCCACGATTTTTGCATTGTCTACCGTTGGGTCCGTTCCTGGATTGGTGACATACTGAAGATCAGGTTGCAGTGTAATACCGCGAGCCACTTGGTCCATATAGTAGATTTCATAAATACGCTCATGTTCTTCAGCGCCGGGCGTAACCGAGTTATACTTATTGCCATTAGACGCTTGCGATACGCCAATCCCCAGTTCTCCATCGGCGCGGCCAGCAATCCAGCCATGCCCAACGAAGCCGATATTGTAATCGAATTCGGTTTGTGCGGTATCGCCATCAGAGAAACCGGCGCGGAAGAATGCGCCAAGGTCTTTTTCAGATGCTTTGTCTTTATAAAACTGGTAGCTGGACACCAAATAAGCACCTTGCTGACGACGTTTAATCGGATTGCCAAAGCTATCGACATCGCGCAGGTCGTCAAAACGCTCTGAATAAGACCACGCACCGATGGCTACTTTGTTATTCACGGTATCGCCCTGAGCTTCAAGGTTTGGGGTGTAGCCAACCTCAGCAGCCCACAGAATGCCATCGCCATCTTCAAAGTCAACATGGGTACCGTGCGGGCGGTCCGGATTACCGGGCACGCCATCCACGGCGGTGACCATCATGTAAGAATTTTCAGAAGGCAGGAACTTAATGCGGCCGCCAAATGAGGTGACGGGGAATGCAGAAATACCATTTTGGCCACTTTGAGCCCATGTTTGTGCCAGCTGCATGGTGGGCACGATGAAGTTAGCGCTCATATCGGTGACGTTGAATTCGGTGTTGATGTCATGCAAGCCTACCAATACAGAGACGCGGTTTTTAGCCAGACTCTGCTCAATATATGCTTCCATGATTTTGATGGTGTTGGGAGCGGCTTCCAGATTATCGATGCCCTGAACGCTACCCACGCGGTTATTCACGTCGCCGCCAGCATTACCGATAATTTGCAGCATGGCTTTGTTGCCTTCGATGCCCAGCAGTTTCTCGTTATCAAACGCAACGTTTAAATCCCAGATGTCGCTATAGGTTTCACCTTCTTTCAGGCCACCAGAGCGCACGCTCCACAAGCTGCCGGTATAGTCAAGTCCTGCTTCGACGCCAGAATTGGCCAGACGCTCGCGCAGCCCACCCCAATCTCCCAGCAGTTTGTCGGCATATGGATCTTTATCGTCTGCGGCATAAGCGGCCGGAATGGCGCTCAAAGACAGCATGGTGGTGGACAGGATGATGCGGATAAAACGTGCTTGCATGGAGTTCTCCCTAGTGTTTTTGTTGCTTGTCGCTGGGACGCTAGAATAAACAGCTCGCCTCAGGCGTAAATGATTTTTATGCCGCAATGTGGATAAGACGGATAAGCCGGTCTAGAATGTCTCAATATGAGATACCCAAGTCTTAAAAATAAATCTCATATTCTAAAAACAGCCTCGCTGCCGCATCGGTGGCTGCATCGCTTAACCCTGCGTAGATGGCGGCTTCATATTTAATGTGTGGCGTTAATTTGCCGTAGATGGCAGGGCCTGCATAGTGCTCCTGCTCATTGAAGCTCAGATTCTCATTGGTTTTGCCAAAACTGCTTTGAATTTCAAACCCCGGTTCAATATATTTGCTGTAGAGGTAGCGGCTGCTCCACAGTAATTCACGGTTTGGGCCACCCTCTGCATGATTTCCCACTTCTTGTTCTAGAACAAAATTGGCGATGTGCAGTAGCTTATCATGTTGCTTTTCGAGCAAGAGTTTAGCTTTAATCTCATTTGGTTCACCATCATGCGTAGCATGGCCGTAGCTGAGGGCAATGCCGGAATCCAGCCAGTTTTCTCCTTGTTCAAATAGCTGGTATTGGCCACCAATTTCGATGCCGGTCCCAATCAGGCTTTCACCCGGCTCTTTTTCTACCTCGGCGCCAATTTCAAGAGACAGCCGATCTGTCACTCCATATTCAATCTCAAACTCATGTTCGTGTTCATTGTCTTTGCTGTTGTCGCTGTCAAATGTGCGCACTCCCATATACTCAAATTCGAGCTCACCTTTCACCACGTTGGGTGATTTAACACGGTCAACCGCATGCGCGGAAGAAATGGCGGCGGTGTATAGGGTAATGGCTGCAGCAGTGCTCAGCAGAAGACGGGTATTAAATAACATGAGTTATCCTTTGTTAGGGTATGAGTTGATTTATTTTACGACAACGGTACCTTTAGTAGTCGCTTCATTGAATTCATCAAAGAAGGGGTAACGTCCCGGCGCGAGCGGGCCAACGAACACTACGGCTTGACTGTTGCCTTGGATCACTTTTTCGCGGCGTAGCTCGTGGCTCTCAAACTCTGCTGCGGTGCTATCTTGATTTTTGATCGTGACTTTCACTTTCTGATTGGCTGGAATTTCAAGCTCCTGCGGGATGAATTTGTGATCTTTGATCACCAGATCAAAGTTTTTGATATCTTCCGCGAGCGCAGCGGTTGAAACGCCAGCGATCACCAAGAATGCAGAGGCAAGGGCGCCAAGAAAGATTGGTTTCATTGAAAACTCCTGTCAGAGGTGATTTTGTTAATAATAATTATTCGCAACTAAATAATATGCGCAGCCCTGTCCGTCAATTAAAAAACATGCGGCTGATGGCTTTTGTAATTCATTTTTATGTGCGTGTTATTGATGTCAATCAAATGAGGTGAATCAATAAAGCAATTTAAAAACAGTTGCTTGGTAAAAATAAAAAGAAAACAAGAATGGTGTTGTATAATCTCTATTGACCTAATGTTGTATATATAATATAAACCTTGTGTAGATTAATTCGGAGAGGCAACAGATGCTATCCATGAAAGCAAAATATGCGCTTAGGGCGCTAATGGTCATGAGTCAAAACGAGCGAAAGATGTTATCGAGCAAAACGATCGCCAAGGAAGCTGACGTGCCGCAGAAGTTTCTGGATAATATTCTGCAGGAGCTACGCCACAAAACCATTGTGGATAGTAAGCGAGGGATATTCGGGGGGTATTTTCTGGCGATTCCTTCGAGTGAAATCATGGTGGGCGATTTGATTCGCATGATGGATGGGCCACTGGCGCCGATTCGCTGTGCCAGCGTTACGGCCTATCAGAAATGCGATGATTGTGAAGACGAAGCCAAATGTGCGATTCGCAAGACTATGGTGGAGGTTCGCAATGCCATAGCGGAAGTGTTGGATAATAAATCGATCAAAGATTTAGCGTTTTCAGACATTGCAACCTAGGCGCCGGATAAAAGACAGGAGGACACATGAGTGAACTTCAACCATTGAGTGAGGCGGAGCGTCTCATACTCGAAGCGATAAAAAACATTAAGTATGGCGCGGTGGAGGTGCTGATCCATGATTCGCGCATCGTGCAGGTGGAGCGGAGTGAAAAAACCCGCTTCGGACAAAAGGATTAAGGAGGGATGGGGTCATGTCAAGAGAGGGCTGTGAGCAGAAGGAGGGGGTATCGCTTCATGTGGCAGCTCAATCGATGAAAAAAGAGGCGCAGGATATGAAAGGCGATATTCCAGAAGTTGCCGGCTGGTGGAATTACGTGGATCCGGTGTTCAGGCGGCAACGGATATAGCTTAAGTATAAAGGGGGAGTTTTATGAAGCACGCATTACTAACAACCAGCATATTGTCTTGGCTTTTGGCATCGTCAGCGCAGGCAACAGAAGACACGATGGATGTAAATCAGCGCATCAAAAAGCTGGAAGAAGAACTGAATCTGCTCAAGCGTCAGCAGGAAGTAAAAGAAGAAAAAGAAAAGGCAGCAGCCGAAAAGGCGGCTTCGGTTGAGATGGGAAAGAAGGGGTTAAAAGTCAGCTCTCCTGACAAAAAATATGAACTTTCGCTGCGTGGCAATTTTCAATTCGATAACCGTACGTTTTTGAATGACGACAAGAATACGGGGCGGGATGAATTGATTGCGCGTCGCTTGCGTCCGATTGTTGAGGCGAAGGCAGGCAATGCTTCGTTTCGCTTCATGCCGGATTTTGCTGGCTCCAGCACGCGGATTTTTGATGCGCATGCAGACTATAAGTTGGCGAATGAGCTTCAGTTTCGGGTGGGTAAATTCAAAACCCCTGTTAGCTTGGAGCGGTTGCAGTCACCGGCCGATATGTTTTTTATCGAACGCGGTCATGCCAGCAATCTGGCGCCTAGTCGCGATTTTGGTGTGATGGCCTACGGCCAGTTAGTGCCAGATCAGCTTGAGTATCAGTTGGGAGTGTTTAATGGGAACCAGGATCTGGGTAATACCGACACCGATGAAGATGATTCCAAAGATGTGGCCGCACGAATTTTTGCACACCCATTTCAAAACTCCAGCGTGATTGGCTTGCGTGGACTTGGCGTGGGTATTGCGGGTAGTGTTGGTGAACGGGAAGGCTCGCCCACCAAAACTATTCTCGGTGATTATCGTAGCCCCGGTCAGCAGGCGTTCTTTAAATATCGCAGCGATACCTATGCAGATGGCACGCATTGGCGCCTGTATCCGCAAGGGTACTGGTATTCCGGCAACAAAGGTCTGTTGGCGGAGTATGCGATTTCCGATCAGGAAGTCACGCGTGGTAGTGCCCATGGTGATTTACAGCATACGGCGTGGAACATTGCCGCTTCCTATGTATTGACGGGAGAGGATGTTGGTTTTAAGGGTGGAATCAAGCCATCTGAGGATTTTGATTTTCAAAAAAGCGGTATCGGTGCATGGGAGTGGACGGCACGCATAGGTCAAACCGATGTGGATGATGATACCTTTGCATTATTTGCAGATGCCAATGCAGCGGCATCACAGGCGCAGTCTTATGGTACAGGCATCAACTGGTATCTGAGCGAGAACTTCAAACTGATGGCCAATTATGATTTCACGGAATTTGAAGGCGGGGCAGCAGGTGGGGCTAATCGACCAGATGAACATGCGCTCTTTACGAGAGCTCAGTTCCGCTTCTAAATACACAACATAAAGAGAGTTAGGGGGATTTATGAAACTCACTTCGGCATTGATCGCGGCAATTATTGCGGCGGGTGTGTGGTCTGCTTCGGTTGCTCAGGCCGCCAAAGTTGAAATTTTGAACGTGTCTTACGATCCAACGCGAGAATTTTATGAGGAATATAACAAGCTTTTTGCCGCGCATTGGAAAGAAAAAACCGGACAGGACGTAAAGGTCAAACAATCGCACGGGGGGTCCGGCAAACAGGCGCGGGCCGTGATAGATGGTCTGCAAGCGGATGTGGTCACGCTGGCGCTGGCCTATGACATTGATGCGATTGCAGACAAAGCCAAGCTGATTCCAACGAACTGGCAGGAGCAATATCCACATAACAGCTCGCCTTATACCTCGACGATTGTGTTTCTGGTAAAAAAGGGAAACCCCAAACAGATCAAAGATTGGGATGATCTGGCCAAAGCAGGGCTGCAGGTCATTACACCTAATCCCAAAACATCCGGCGGCGCCCGCTGGAACTATCTGGCGGCTTATGGTTTTGCGCAGAAGAAATTTGGCAAAGACGAAGGAAAAATTCGTGAATTCATCAAGAACCTGTTTGCCAATGTTCCGGTGCTGGATGCAGGGGCACGTGGTTCCACCACCACCTTTGTTCAGCGTGGGATTGGCGATGTGCTGCTGGCATGGGAAAATGAGGCGTACCTTGTCTTGAACGAATTTGGAAAAGATAAATTCGATATGGTTATTCCTTCGATCAGCGTGTTGGCAGAACCTCCGGTTGCGGTGGTGGATCGAGTGGCAGATAAAAAATCGACGATTGAAGTATCACGTGATTATCTGAATTATCTCTATAGTAAACCGGCTCAGGAATTGGCGGCCAAACACTATTATCGTCCCAGCGATCCCAAAGTAGCGGAGGCAAGTGCCAAGCAATTCCCAAAAATTGAGATGCTAACCATCAAAGATTTTGGCGGCTGGACCGAAGTACAAAAGAAGCATTTTGATGATGGCGGTGTTTTTGATCAGATTATGAAGAAGTAGCCATGCGTAGGCATATCTGCTAAGCAGCTGTTTATACCCGCAGGAATAGCATGAGCCACAGTCAACATATCAGCGAGAAACGGTCGTTTTTTGGCACCTTTAGGGAGCCTAGCGTGATTCCCGGTTTTGGTCTCGCGCTGGGATTTACGATTCTGTATCTAACACTGATTGTTCTAATTCCGCTGTCTGGCTTGTTTATTAAAACGGCGACGCTCAGCTGGTCACAGTTTGTTGATGTGGTGACGGAGAAGCGGGTGCTGCACGCCTATTACATCAGCTTCAGCACGTCATTTATTGCAGCCTTTATTAATACGGTGTTTGGGCTTTTGGTCGCGTGGATGCTGGTACGGTACCGGTTTCCCGGAAAGAAGCTGCTGGATGCGATGGTGGATTTGCCCTTTGCCCTGCCCACGGCAGTGGCAGGGATTGCACTTACCGCGCTCTATGCACCGCAAGGGTGGATAGGCCAATATCTGGAACCGCTGGGCATCAAAGTCGCTTTCACCCCCATCGGGATTATCATGGCGCTGATTTTTGTTGGGTTGCCGTTTGTCGTGAGAACCGTGCAGCCGGTGCTTGAAGATATGGAAAAGGAACTGGAAGAAGCGGCGGCCAGTCTGGGTGCAACCCGTTGGCAAACATTTACCCACGTCATTTTGCCGCATATCAGCCCTGCATTGATGACAGGGTTTGCCATGGCATTCGCCCGTGCATTGGGGGAATATGGTTCGGTGATATTCATTGCGGGCAATATGCCCATGATCTCTGAAATTGTGCCGCTGATGATCGTCATCAAGCTGGAACAATATGATTATGCGGGTGCAACCGCCATCGCTGTGGTGATGTTGATGATCTCGTTTGTGTTATTGCTGATTATTAACCTGCTTCAGAAATGGAGCCAGAAGCGAGGATTCAAGGCGTAACCTTATGTTGCATTATCATGCTACGACTGAATCATGGTCAATCAGAGTGCTGATCAGCGTTCTGGCGGCTGCGTTTCTGCTCTTTGTGATAGGATTGCCGCTGAGCGCCGTTTTCATTGAGGCGTTCCGCAAAGGATGGGACGCTTATATCGAAGGAATCAATGAGGAGTATGCGTTGGCAGCGATACGCTTGACGCTTTTGGTGACAGCCATTGCCTTACCGCTGAATGTGTTGTTTGGTGTGGCCGCCAGTTGGGCGATTGCCAAGTTTGAATTTGTCGGCAAGCAGTTGCTGATCACGCTGATCGATCTACCCTTTTCGGTATCGCCAGTGATTTCTGGTGTAATTTACGTGTTGTTATTCGGCGTGCATTCAGCCATCGGTGCGTGGCTGATTGAGCATGATATTCAAATCATATTTGCTGTACCGGGATTGGTGATTGCTACCATTTTTGTGACATTTCCGTTTGTTGCTCGCGAATTAATTCCGCTCATGCAAGAGCAGGGTACTGAGGAAGAAGAGGCGGCCTTGCTGCTTGGGGCTTCAGGGTGGAAAACATTCTGGAAGATTACCTTGCCCAACATTAAGTGGGGGCTGCTTTATGGCGTGCTGCTGTGTATGGCGCGGGCAATGGGGGAATTCGGCGCAGTATCTGTTGTGTCTGGACACATTAAGGGTGAAACCAATACCATCCCCCTGCATGTGGAGATACTCTACAATGAATATAACTTTGTTGCGGCATTTGCTGTGGCTTCTATCCTGACATTGCTGGCTTTGATTACTTTGTTCTTGAAGCGTTTGGTTGAAGCGCGTACAGGTGCGCATAAGAGGTAGTAATGGGCATTACGGCACAGAATATTAGCAAGCGCTTTAAAGATTTCGTGGCATTGGATAATGTCAGTCTGGAAGTCAAAACCGGTGAATTGGTGGCGTTGCTTGGGCCTTCAGGTTCAGGCAAAACAACGCTGCTGCGGATTATTGCAGGGCTGGAATTTGCCGATTCCGGGCGGGTGCTGCTGGATGGTGAACAAGCGCAGGATAAGGGCGTGCAGGATCGAAAGGTCGGTTTTGTGTTCCAGCATTATGCGTTGTTCAAGCATATGACCGTGTTTGAGAATGTGGCGTTTGGCTTGCGTGTACGCCCCAAAGAACACCGCCCGACAGAATATCAGATTCGCCGCAAAGTCATGGAATTGCTCGAACTGGTGCATCTGGATACGTTCCACGATCGCTACCCGCATCAGCTCTCAGGTGGGCAGCGCCAGCGAGTTGCTTTGGCGCGAGGGCTTGCGGTTGAGCCAAAAGTATTGCTGCTTGATGAACCGTTTGGCGCGCTGGATGCCAAAGTTCGCAAAGAATTGCGTCGCTGGATGCGCCGGCTGCATGATGAGATTCATATTACCAGCCTGTTTGTTACGCACGATCAGGAAGAGGCAATGGAAGTGTCGGACCGCGTGGTGGTCATGAGCAATGGTAAAATTGAACAGATGGGAACGCCTGAACAGGTATGGCAGCAGCCAGCCAACGCCTTCGTCTATGACTTCCTTGGTAACTATAATGAGTTCGATGGCTGGAAAGATGCTGATGGCACCATCCATCTGGCCGAAACGGATGTGGTTGAAGTTTCTATCGCACCGCCAGCCACGGCAAAACCAACCGGATGGCTTGGCCGCTATGCGGATATCAGCCATTTTATGAATCGTGTCATTCCCGGTTTAGCGCCTGAAACGGTGACGCCTGCGATGCCTCAAAAGAAGCGCAAGATTCGCAAGCCCAAAAGCAGCAAAGCCGTGAAGCTTTATGCGCGGCCACATGAAATGTGGATTACCAAGGCACCGGATGATCAGGAATATATTCAGGCTAGAGTCATTCATCTCAATCCGGCAGGCCCTCTGGTAAAGCTGGAGCTGGAGCGTGCGAGTGGTCAGATATTGCAGGTTGAGATTCCAAAGAATGTGGTGGATGAGTTTAAAATCATCAAGGGCGACACCATTTATGTGCGGCCAAAGCAAACACGGGTGTTTGAATAGCTAAGCGGCGCTTCTTGCCATGCAGGTGACTACATTTCCTGCGGCGTTAAACACCAGCGAATCAAATTTACAATGCGATGCGATCAATAGTCCGCGCCCGTGCAGCCGGTCAAGCTGCGGGGCCATATTCAGATAATGCTGCCAGTTAAACCCTTTTCCCTGATCGCAAATGGTCAGCGCGCATTCTTGCCGTCCTCTGACGAGCGAGACATCCACTTCTTTATCTGCGTTTTCAGCCAGATTCATGCGTCGGTTGATTTCGGATTCCCATATCCCCTGCCGAATCAGTTCGCTTTTCTGGTCGTAACCGATACCGAGATTGCCATGCTCAACCGCATTGATCAGCAATTCATAAATGCCAATCGCCACTTCATCGGGTTCCGTGAAATATTCGGAGAGCTGTTGTGAAACGATCAGAATTTCAGACAAGTTGCGCAGTCTGAAATGAAATGTCTGGACTTCCATACAAGCCTCCTTTTGTTGGATTATGGGACGCGCCGGCATACCACCAGCGTTAAGTCATCGGACGGGCTGTCGGCGTGTTTTGTGAATTCGTCCAATATGGCATCACGTATTGTTTCTGCAGGGTGGTTTTGATAGGCGGAGAGAATGTGAGCGATGTGTTTCTCGCCGATGAAGTCCCCATCCTGATTAGGCGTTTCCGTTAAGGCATCGCTATAGAGCACCAGCACATCTCCGGGGTGGAAATCAATGCTGGCGGTGGGGTATTGCCCGAGGCTGATGCCAAGAGGCCTGCCGCTGCCGTCCAGTATGCGCGTTGAGGCTTTGGCATAATCCAGCAATATGGGGTTTGGGCTGCAGGCGCAGGAATAGATCAACTCATTGCTGCGTGAATCAATAATCCCGTAAAACATAGTCGCGAATTGGCTATGCAATAGCAGTTGAAGGAGCTTTTCATTCAGATGCACCAGATAGTCCCCCGGACGCGTGGCCAGCGGTGAATGCTCCATCAAATACGCTTGCAGGCGAAATGAATTAAGCGCGGCAGCCACGCCGTGCCCAGAAAAGTCGATCAGCCAGAATGCGGTTTGATGTGCAAACAGGCTCTTCATTCCCCAGAAATCGCCGCCCACTTCCGAGGATGGCTGGTAGTGAGCGGCGATGTCGAGCTGACAACGTTTGGATACATCGCTGATGTCCTTTGTTTGTGGGAGAATGGAGCATTGCAGTTGACGTGCACTTTCCAGTTCTGTTTCAACGCGCGTTTTGTACAGTTGCAGATTCTTTAGATAGAGCCGTTTTTCCAGATGCACCATGACCCGCGCATACAGCTCATCGCTGTAGACGGGTTTGCTGACAAAATCGGTGGCACCATTTTCAAACGCCTTAACCCGCAGTTCCGGTGCAATAATGGCGGTTTGAATCAAAATAGGCAGATCGAGCTGATTCAGTTTCTGCCGGATAATATTACAGCATTCAAACCCATCCATTCCCGGCATCAATATGTCGAGAATCAGCAGTTCCGGATTAAATGCATCGATACAAGCCAGCGCCTTTTCTGCGCTATCGACGGCTTTCAGATTGTAGAAGCCGCGGGCGGTAAGCACTTGTTCAATATATAGACGGTTAACATCGTTATCATCAACGATCAGAATGGGTAGTCGGTAGATCGAGGCATGATCGGTTGTAGAAATAAGCATAGGTGTTCCTGCAAGGTTTTTTTTATTGAAAAGAAGGGTCATTTTGGAGTGAGAACAGGCTGTCAAAGCGGGCAACGCTGAACATTTTTTTAACCTGGCCTTGAATGCCTGAGATGATCAGTTTCTTATCATGTTTCTGCGCTTCGTCGCGGGCCAGTAGCAACATGCCAAGCGCCGCAGAATCCACAAATTCAACTTGTCGCATATGAAACGTGATGTGCGTTACCTGAGGGCTGGCCATTTGTTCCAGAATATTGCGATAGGCCTGATTATCCGAGAAGGTGAATTTGCCAGATAAGGTGACTTCGAGTTGGGAACCTTGCAGTTCTTTGTAAATATTCATGTGAACACTCCCTAAAAAAGATCGATTGCATCATGGGATGATGCGTTGGTTTCAGAAGAGGAGGCATAACCTGAACCTCCTGCGCTGCTGAGGATGGTGGTGTAGCGCTGACGCATATCTCCTAATTTAATGAGAGCCAGAATGGTCTCGGCAGTTTGTCGGCTGGCCTGACGATTGAGCAATCGATCCAGCGGGAGTTTCTGTTGAGCTTCAGATAAAATCTGGCTCACGCAATGATGAATCACGGTTGCGGCATTCTCGGTGATTTGCGTATTGCGGTCCTGAAACTGCAGATTGACAATCATGCCCTGAATGGCCTGACTGATGGCGCGTGATGTATCAGCGGATTCCTGCATAATTTGCTTGGTTTGCTGACTTTGCCTGACCAGCCCATTCATCAATGTTTCCAGTGTATCTTTGGCTTCGATGTTGCTGGTCATATCGGTGGTGGCCACTTCTTGAAGCAGCTGATGGCTGGCGGCGACGCTGCGCATAATCACAGCGGTTCTGGCGCACATGTCTTGAGACAACTCGGCAATCTCTTTCGAGAGCACCTTGACTTCATCGGCAACGACGCTGAAGCCTTTGCCCACTTCACCGGCACGCGCAGCTTCGATTTGTGCGTTTAATGCCAGCAGATTGGTTTGTTTGGTGATGGCCTGAATATTTCTGGTAAAACGCTCGATCTGATGCAGATTCTTGATGGCATCATCGATACTGTAAATCATCGACAGCGCTTTTTTGGAGACAAATAGCAGCTTATCGATGGAATCATTCAGCGTGCCGGTAAATAAGGCGATGAAATCATCCAACGAATAGTGGCGGCTATCATCAATCTCGATGCTTCCCAAGGTGCTGACCAAGGTTTGCACGATCTCGCTTTGGGCGCTGGCATTATGAGCCAGCGTTTTGAATCGATCGGTGAGGTCCTGACTGGCCACCTCAACGCGCTCTGCAGCCTCAGGCAAGGTGTGTTCTACCATGCGCAGAGCAAGGCTAAGGGCAGCCAGCCGTTCCCACCAGGTGTCATCGGTGTGTTGGCTTTCTGTGGCCGCGGCGTTCATATCGGGCAGCGGCAATGGTTCAATCACGCGTAACGGTTCGGGACTCATGCAGTGGCCCTTTCTTTCTGGCATAGGGTTAACAGATGCTTGGGAATATCGCGCAGGGCGAGTTCGGTTTGAATAGCCCCAAGGCGCGCAGCAACTTGCGGCATGCCATAGACAACGCAGGTGGCCTGATTCTGGCCGATGGTGTAGGCGCCGCAATCGCGCATATGTTTGAGTCCGGCAGCGCCATCCTTTCCCATGCCGGTCAAAATAACGCCAATGGCGTGTGCGCCAGCGGCCTTGGCAACGGATTGGAACAACACATCGACGGAAGGTTTGTGGCTGGAAACAGGAGGGCCATCTTCGAGTTTGCACACATATTCCTGCGCAATCCGGTGAATGGTGAGGTGTTTTCCTCCGGGTGCTAGATAAGCATGGCCGGGTTTAAGCCGGTCGTGCGATTCGGCCTCCTTTACCTGAATATCAGCAATGCTATTGAGCCTTGCAGCAAAAGAATGGGTGAAATGCTCTGGCATATGCTGAGCGATGACGATGGGGGGAAGCATGGAGGGGAGTTGCAGAAAAATGTCGCGCAGTGCCTCAACGCCACCGGTAGACGCACCCATAGCGATTAAGGTTTGGCTTATGTTTCCGATGGGTGGCGCGGATAGTCTTGCTGGTTTATGGTGGCTTGCGGCCAGCGAATGCGCATTCGCACGCGCTGCAGAGCGCACCTTGCCGGTCAATTCATCTTTCAATTGTTGTAGGAGGTGAGGGGTATGAATGGAAGCCGGCTTGCCAATGACATCAAAAGCACCGGCTTCAAATGCTCGCAATGTTGCCTCAGCGCCTTTTTGCGTCAGTGAAGACGCCATGATGACGGGCATCGGCCGCAATGCCATGATTTTCTCAAGAAACGAAATGCCATCCATTTTCGGCATCTCGATGTCCAGCGTGAGTACATCCGGATTTAGTTTTTTAATCTTCTCGCGCGCATCGTATGGATCGCACGCCGTGCCGATGACGTGAATGTCTGGTGTATCACTGAGGATCGTGCTGAACAAATCACGGATCAGGGAAGAATCATCTACAATCAAAACAGAAATTTTTTTCATAACATCAAAACAGTTCAATAGGTCCTTCGACGGGTTTCTTGCTGAGAGACTGGCGATATTGTTCTTCGGATTCTGAAATCATCAGGTCTTCCTTGCGTTTGAGCTTGCGCATCATGACTTTGCCGCTCAGCGGATAATAATGAAGGGAGCGAGGCAGGGAGCCTTCTAAATCCTGCGAAGCAACGCGATAGCCTTCCTTTTCCAGAAACCGGAGGATGAACTGCGCGTTCTTTGAGCCGATTTGCGCGGTGTTGCTGGTCACGTTTCCGCCGCCGAAAATTTTGATCTCCAGCCGGTTTCTGTGTCCGCCTGCTTTCATGATGCCGTTAATCAGTGTTTCCATGGCAAAGACGCCGTAGCGTGCCGCATCGCTGGCAGCGGCATCCATGGATTCATCGCCAGGCAACAGGAAGTGATTCATTCCGCCCACACCGGAATAAGGATCTCGGACACAGGCAGACACGCAGGAACCCAAGATGGTGGAGATCATTTCATCGCTGCGGTTGGAGACATACCAATCACCCGAAAACAGCTTGATGACGTGGAGAGACAGTTTGGGGTCGTAGTAACGTTTCGGTCCCTGTACATAGTCGTTGACCTTGAATTCACCGGTCCCCCTGCGTTCTGAGATAGAAGCAAGCTGTGTCATATTACGTCACTTTCCGATAAATCGTTCGCCCGACCAGCTCAAATCGATCGCAGACATTAAACAGATTTTCAGAATGGCCGATATAGAGCCAGCCGTTTGGCTCCAGCAGATTGGCAATGCGGTCAAACAGGCGTCGCTGTGTTTCTTTGTCGAAATAAATCACCACATTGCGGCAGAACACGGCGTGGAAACTTCCCTTCATGGGCCACCGTTCCAATAAATTGAGGTAGCGAAAAGTGACCAGTTTTCTCAATTCGTGACTGACTTGGAAATCAGGAGATGCAGGCAAGGCGCTCAATGAGGCGTGATACTCATCCGGTATATGACGCTGTTGCTCGATGGGATAAACGCCGCGGTAGCCGGTATCCAGCATATTGGTATCAATATCGGTGGCGAGGATTCTCGCATCCCACTCGTCAAGACGCGGTATGGCGGCACGTAGCGTCATCGCGATGGAGTAGGCTTCCATGCCGCTGGAACAACCGGCAGACCAGATGCGCAGTTTCTTTGCGGCAGGCGTAGCGGTTTGTGCCATTGGGGTGAACACGTGATCACGCAAATGTTCAAAATGGTGCTTCTCGCGGAAGAAGCTGGTGAGATTCGTGGTAATGGCGTTGACCAGATGGCTGATTTCATCCTGTCCTTCAGCGCTTTTCACCAATTCACAATACTCGGAGAATCGATTGAGCTTCAGTGCGCGCAACCGTTTTGCTAGCCGCGAATAGACCATATCCTTTTTCTGGTCGGCGATAACAATGCCGGTCTTCTGGCTGACCAGCGCGGCAAGCATACGGAAATCCTTCTCACTAAAGGTGAATTCTCTATCTCTGGTTTGAAGAGTAGGGTGCATGGTCATGACTCACTCGGATTGTCTAAAACTCTTCCCACCCATCGCCGTAAGCGCCGGGTTGCAGTGCGGTCACGGAGCTTCCTGCTTTTGCATAGGTTGCAGCTCCATTGGTGGCGCCGTTGCTTTTGCCCTTTTTCAGAGGCGCGCTCTTTCCTTTCTTAGCGGGCTTCATGGTTTCAATTGGCAAAATGGTGGCGTGCTCTTCGGCTGTTTTGTGCTCCGAATCGGCATCAATGGTGAAGAAGCTCATCAGCCGCTCCAAGGCGCGGGCCTGTTCTACCATGGACTGCGCCGCGGCAGTATTTTCTTCGACCAAAGCCGCATTTTGCTGGGTTACCTCATCCATTTGAGTGATTGCGCTGTTGATCTCATCAATACCGGTGGCCTGCTCTTGACTGGCGGATGCAATCTCAGAGACAATGCTGGAGACTTTCTGGACGGATTCCACAATACCCTTCAGCGTATCGCCAGCCTGTTTGACCAGCGCCGCACCCGACTGCACCTCGCTGGCGCTTTCATGAATGAGCGTTTTGATTTCCTTAGAAGCAGAAGCGGAACGGCCCGCCAGTGACCGTACTTCCGATGCAACCACGGCAAATCCTTTACCTGCATCGCCTGCACGGGCGGCCTCCACTGCCGCATTAAGCGCCAGCAGGTTAGTCTGGAAGGCGATTTCGTCAATGACGCCAATAATGTCGGAAATTTTTTGCGATGACCGCTCGATGTTGGTCATGGCATGCACCGCATCATCCACGACTTTGCCGCCTTCACGGGCGACGCTGTTAGCCGTTGAGGATAATTCATTGGCGGTGGCGGCATTGCTCGAGTTTTGTTTGACCGTTCCGGTAATTTCCTCCATGGATGCGGCGGTTTCTTCGAGGCTGGAGGCCTGCTCTTCGGTGCGCTGTGATAAATCAAGGCTGCCGGCGGCGATTTCAGATGCGGCGGCATTAACGGATTGCGCGGATTCCGTGATGCGTCTGACCATGTCGTACAGATGCGAAATAGTGGAATCCAGCGCATCGCGAATGGCCGCAAACGCCCCTTCATAATGCCCGTCCATCCGGCGCGTTAAATCGCCTTGCGATAAAGATCCCAGAACCTCGATGGTTTTATTAACCGGATGAACAATCGCATCCATCAGGTTATTCATGCCGTCTGCGAGGTCTTTATAGAATCCCTGGAACTGGCTGGTATCAATACGGGTATCCAGATTGCCTTTGGTAGCGCTGACAATCAGTTCGTTGATTTTTTCCTGAGCCAGCTTGATGGAATGTTCATTGCGCATTTCATCCGTGATGATGCGCCAGTCAACAAATGCACCTTGGAAGGTACCATCTTTGCTCGGCATCATATTGGCATTGAGCGAAAGCCATTCATCGCCGACCGCAAATTTCGCCTGATGGGGAAGCTTGGATGGATCGGCCAGCATGCGGCGCTGATGCTGTGGATTTTTATGAAAGATGTCGATGCTGGATCCAACGATTTTGTCGACAGGAATGCTCAGGTATTTCTCAATCTTTTTGAGTGCTTGCAGGGACGCACGATTAACATAGACGATATTGAAATCCTTGTCGCACAACATGACGGGAAGGGATAGATTATCGACCATGGATTGCAGACGAATGCTTTTTTCAACCGAAACCCGCAGCTCTTTCATGCCGCGTGTTAATTCGCCGATTTCATCCTGCCGCCCGCGATCCTCAATGGTAAGCGCATAATCACCTTCGGCCAGGGCCTTGGTGATATCTTTCGATTGACGCAAGGGACGGCTGGCAAGCGTGCCCACCACCAGACCAATCAGCAACAGTGCTATCGTTGCGCCCGCGGCAATGATGAAAAGTATATTGCGAGTGCGGTATACGTCCTGAAATGCGTCGGCTTCGGGAATGTGAATCAGCGTGCTCCAATTGAGTCCGGGGAAACCGAGCGCTCCACTGCTGCGCGCATATCCCACCGCATCATTCAATCCAGAATCCGGATCAAGCATGACAATCGAACCGGATGACTGCTTGAGAGAGATTTCTGCTCCCGGCACACCATGTTCGGCAAAGTTTTGCTTGCCAATCACTTTAGGGTCACGGCTATAGCTCTGATTGGCGTTTTTAGAGGGGTCGTATGCCATGAGTGCGACGCCTTGCTCATTGATCACATCGATCGTGGCGGAAATATAGCCGCGCTCTTTGAGCTGGGTGTAGTGAGATTGCACCACCCCTTCCACCAGTTCAAACTGCGCGAAATTGACCCATATCCCAATGGTTTTCCCGCCAGCATCCCGAATGGGGGCTGCAAACGGAATCACAAACCCATCGTCGTGATACAGATCGGCAACCACAGTGTCATGGTAGGGTTGTTCTACGACTGTGCCGGTCAGATTGTCACCTTTGGTGAATTCGCCGTTGAGGCTGCGCTTAAACCAGGACGAATCCTTGAAGCTGCGCTCATAAAGCGGTGCCGTATCAATGGCTTTATTCTGGGGAGTAATGGTGTTTACGGCCATCACGCGGCCTTCAAGATCGAGCACCATCATGAGTTTGTAGACACCATAGTTGAGGGTATAAGCGTTCATTGCCGCAATCAGCGGGTTCTGCTCCGATGGCCGCTTCCAATTACGGGTATCGCGGGTTGCTGCGTTGTACGTAAAGGCCTGAACATCGCCATAACGCTCAAATAAATTGCGATCGATCGTTTCATTAATGGTACCCGCAAACTGCTGCAGATTAGTGAGCGTGCTTTGCTGCATATCATTCAGTTTATTCAGGGTAATGACCATAATTGCAGCAAGAGGCAACAAACCAAAAGCAAGCAGCAGAATGGTGAGTTTGGTACGAATAGAAAGACGCATAAAATCCTCTGAGTGTGAGTTATTGTGTTAAGTGGTTCAGCTAAGCGGCATGCTGTGTTCGAGTTCTTGCAGGTTAAATAAGGCATCGATGTTCAGCAGCACCACCATGCGGTTTTCCAGTGAGATCAACCCATTGATAAAGGCATGATCGACCGCGGATTGCGTTTCGGGAACGGGCTGAATGTGCGCGCTTTCGACATGCAGAATGTCAGAGACCGTATCGACCAGAATGCCGATATTGCGCTCATTAACCGCGATAATAATGACGACGTGTTTATCTGTGGCGTCGGTAGTGCCAAGCCGGAAGCGCGACTTGAGATCAAAGATGGGCAGAATCAGTCCGCGCAAATTCATCACACCGCGCATGAATTCTGGGGAATTGGGCAGCCGTGTGGCCTCGGTCCATCCTTTGATTTCACGTACCGTCATAATGTCGATGCCATATTCCTCACCATCGACCGTGAAGGTCAGAAACTGTCTGATAATGGAATCCTCAACAAAAGCGGTGGAGTCTGCGGGAGAGTTAAATTGCAGAGAATCAGTCATAGGTGCTCCTGAATTATGCAGCATGGGCGTCTCGTTGTGGTTGGTATTCAGCGGTAGGGGTGCTGATTTGTTTGAGTTCATTGATTTCAAGGATTAGGGAGACGCGGCCATCGCCCAGAATGGTAGCGCCAGAGATGCCCATAACGGGATCGGTGTTGGCCTCAAGGCTTTTAATGACCACCTGCTGCTGACCAACCAACTCGTCTACGACCAGCCCTATTTTTTCTTCCCCGCATTCCACCAGTACGATCAGGGCGTAATCCAGATTGTTTTTGCTTGCGGCAACAGAGAGCAGCCGTTGCAAATAGAGGATGCTGACGAATTCTCCCCGAACATTGATGACATCGTGGTGTCCCTCGACTCGCCTGATTTCGCTGCGTTTCAGGCGCAGAGTTTCAATAATGCTGGTCGTTGGAATGATATAGAATTCCTGTCCGACACGGACAATCATACCGTCCAGAATGGCCAGCGTCAGTGGCAGTGAAACCGTGAAAGCGGCTCCTTTCTCCGGATCATTCTTGATGGTGACGGTGCCTTCCAGGCTCTCGATGTTGCGTTTGACCACATCCATGCCAACGCCGCGCCCAGACACATTGGAGACGGTTTCTGCCGTTGAGAATCCGGCGTGAAAAATCAGATGATCGCAAGCCTCATCGCTGAGCGTGGCATCGGCGGCGATCAGCCCCTTGTCTTTGGCTTTTTTCAGGACTTTTTCGCGGTTGATTCCGGCGCCATCATCTTTAATCTGTATGATGATTCTGCCGCCGCGATGTTCGGCAGACAGATGAATGGTACCGTGCGCAGGCTTGCCTTTTTTTATCCGAATATCGGGCGATTCGATGCCATGATCTACCGAATTTCGGATCATATGTGTGAGGGGGTCTGCCAGCTGCTCGATGACGGTTTTATCGACCTCTGTATGTTCGCCGGACATTTCCAAGCGAATATTTTTTCCCAATTGATGCGACAAATCCCGAACGATACGCGGCATCCGTGAGAATACGGATTTAACGGGTTGCATGCGCATGGCCATCACGGCTTCCTGCAGTTCGCGGGTATGTTGCGACAATTCTTCGATGCCGCGATGTATGGATTGACACTGATCGATGGGCAAAATGCGCAGTTGCGCTTTGAGCATGGCCTCGGTAATCACCAGCTCGCCGATAAGATTGACCAGCCGGTCAATCTTATCGATGTCCACGCGAATCGACGCATTGACGGTGCTTTTTCCTTCCCCTGTGTCTGCTTTTGCCACCGGAGATTTTTCAGCGACTTTTTTTGCTCCGTCTTGCTCAGGTTCAACTGCTTCAATGGTAAGCGTGCAGAGTTCTTCTACAAACTCGAACGCTTCACGAATCTCTTGGAGATTGCGGATCGTGTGGAGTTCGATGCTCCATCCCAGATAACACTGTTCCGGCTGAATATCGTCCAGTGCCGGAATGCGGCTGATATCGGGCGTTAGGTGTATGTGTCCCATGCGTGATAATTCCCTGAAAATCAGTAGCGGCTCATTACCGCTGAGAAACAGAGGCTCGTGGGGCACGAATCGGATACGCCATGACTGGGATGTGGTGTTGTTCTCAGCAGGTGAAGAAGGCGCGTTCTGATGCGCAAGAACCCTATCCTTTTGCTGAGCAATGGCTTGCAGCTGCATCAGAATCTCGGATCCGAAATCTGCCGGAGGCGTACGGTTGTCGCGAGCGGCATGAATCATCTGGGTGACGATGTCTGTCGCTTTCAGCAGCAGGTCGATACCCGCTTCGGTGGGCGGCACCCGCCCTTCGCGCATGGCATCCAGCAAGGCTTCCAGCACATGGGTAAAATGCGTGATGTAGTCGAGTCCGAAAGCGCCGGATCCCCCCTTGATGGAGTGCGCACAGCGAAAGATAGCATTGAGTTGTTCGATATCCACTTCCTCATTGCAGCGGAACGCCAGCAAACGCTCCTCCATATCAGCCAGCAGCTCATAACATTCGGTGATATAAGTCTGCTTGAAGTGAGCCAGATCGTTCATGCGGCCGCTCCGGTGAGTGGGCAGACTTTTCTGACAACCTCAATTAATTTTTCCGGATTAAAGGGCTTTACAATCCAGCCTGTTGCACCGGCGGCTTTTCCTTCCTCTTTTTTGCTGCCTTCGCTTTCGGTGGTGAGCATGAGAATAGGTGTGAAGCGGTAAGTATTGTTACTGCGCAGAGCGCGGATCAGTTCAAACCCGTTCATATTGGGCATATTCAGATCGGTGATAACGGCATCCACAACGACGCCATTCAACGCGGCCAGTGCGGCTTTACCGTCTTCTGCCTCAATCACGTCATAGCCAGCGCTTTTAAGGGTAAAGCAGACCATTTCACGCATGGTTTTTGAATCATCGACGGCCAAAATCTTTTTAGGCATGAGATTGCTCCTGTTGCATCCATTGAGAAATAAGGGGTAAGAATCCGCTATCGCGGCACGCCGCGTGCGCAGCGTCGCTGATGGTGATGATGCGCAATGCGCGGTGACTGTTTTTCAATGCAGTGGCCAGAGCGATCAGTAACTGGATACCGGGTGTCGATAAGGTTTCCACCTGGCTGAGATCCAGGTCGAGATTTCCGCTTCTCTGCCCGAGTTCCCGTCTCCATTCATGGGCGAGCACATCGATCGCTTGAATGTTCATATGCTCTGGGGCGAGCAAAGCGTAGTTGCTATCATGAATTGTTTTACTGTCCATCTAGCACTCCCTTGGGTTGATCTTTTGATGATCATTATTGCTATCTATGGTTATAACTATTGCCGTTCATTACAACCCATGTTTTGTGTTCGGATGGCCAATAGGTGGGAATAAGATGAGAGAATAATTTGGTGGTTATAGAAAATAATCTGATTTTAATCAGATCTTTATTTTATCTTCTTCATCGAAAGAATGAATGATTTTATACACGCAACGAATCTTGGTGCGGCAGGAAGTGGAAGTTTCAAATTGGGACAAGTCAGCGGCTATGCGTCAGTTTTGGCCAGCACACGTTTTTCTGCTGCGATCCATTTCATCAAGACGCGTTCCAGGTCGCTTTGCTGAAAGGGTTTGGGGATGTAATCATCCATCCCGGCGGCAAAACATTTTTCGTCATCGCCCTTGAGCACGTGCGCGGTGAAAGCAATGATCGGTTTGCGGTTCAGAAGATATTGTTTTTCCCGTTTTCTGATAAAGCCGGTGGCTTCAAAGCCATCCATCACGGGCATATGGCAATCCATAAATACCACATCATATTCGGCACCATGTTCGACATAATAGTCGAACGCCTGCTTACCATCGGTTGCGGCGGTGACTTCGCATCCGTATTTTTCAAGAATTTTGGTGGCGACCATTTGATTCACAGGATTATCTTCTGCCAGTAATATTCTGGTATCCTTGAATTTCAACTGTTGTACGACTTTCTTTTTGCCGCTCGATTTTGCTTCGTCCAGCGTGTGCTTAGTCATGAAAGGCATGGGGGCTTCTGATTGGCGGAACGCTGCAAGAGCGGTCAATGTATCGCGCAGATATTTATAGGTGAGGGGCTTGGTTAGAAAGGCCGAAAAGCCAGCGGTTCTAAAGCGCTCGGGCAGATCGTTATCCTGTGCCTGACAGATCATTACCAAGGACATATCACGGGTATCAGGATCCGCTTTGAAGCGTTTGCCGAGGTCGTAAGCAGCTCCCATCCCCTCTGAAATATCAATCACGGCGATGTCAAACGCGGTTTCGGATTTAAGAATTTCAATTGCCAGTGGCACGCCCATGGCATGTGTTACTTGAATGCCATCATGCGCTAATCGTGAACGTGTGATGCGAGCAGACATATCCAGATCGCTGATGAACAGGACGCGTTGGCGGCTCAGAATAGACAGTTTTTCCTGATCAATGGGTTCGGCGGTACCTTGCCCTTGCTCAAGAACAATGTCGAACCAGAAGGTAGAGCCTTCACCCACCGTGCTATAGACGCCAATGTTGCCATGCATGAGATGGGTCAGTTCGCGGCAGATCGACAGCCCCAGTCCGGTGCCGCCAAATTTGCGGGTGGTAGAGGTGTCTGCCTGCGTAAACTTATTGAAGATATGTTCTGTTTTATCCGCCGGGATACCGATTCCAGTATCTTGTATTTCAAATCGAAGCGTGACACGTCCATCTGCAATGGATTGCGTGGCTACTCGCAAGACCACAAAGCCCTTTTCGGTGAACTTGATGGCATTATTGAGCAGATTGATCATAATCTGACGCACTCGAATGGGGTCGCCCAGCACGAAGCGTTCGCACGCTGCTGGAAAATCGAGCAGCAAGTCGATCCCCTTGTCGTTGGCTTTGAAGTACATCATTTCACACACTTCTTCGCACAGCCCCAGCAGATCAAATGGTACGGACTCCAGATCGATGACACCGGATTCAATCTTGGAGAAATCAAGGATATCATTGATAATCTGTAGCAGGGACTGCGCGGAGTTGAGCACGTTTTCGGCGTAGTTTCGCTCAGTCGCATTGAGGTCGCCGCCGAGCAGCAGATTGGTCATACCAATGACGCCATTCATCGGGGTGCGGATTTCGTGGCTCATATTGGCCAGAAACTCTGATTTCATGCGCGTGGCGCGCTCCGCTTCTTCTTTGGCACGAGACATGGCATCGACCGATAAGGCGGTATCACGAAACACCTGAATGGCCTTTGCCATATCACCGATCTCATCTTCGCGCTGTTGGAAAGGGATATTGACCTCCGTATTACCTTTGGCCAGTGTCAGCATGGATTCGGTAATTGATTCTACAGGGCGCAACAGATAGCGCAGAATGGCCAGCATAAAACATTGCTGCAAGATGACAAAGATGGTCGTCGCCGTTGCGATATTGAGTATCAGATCCAGCAGCGTTTTATTAAGAGGCTCTCTGGTAATCTTCAGTTCCAATGCGCCGATTTCTTCGAGCTTATCGATGGGGGTGTGGGTGATCGTTTGGCTGATGGTATAGCTATCAGGTTTGCCGGATAAATCTTCAACAAGCTCTACGAGAGGCTGCCCGCTTTGATCTCGAACAGTAACGCCAATAATATCGGTGTTACTGAGCGCCGCTTTGGCAATATTCTCGATTTGCTTGGTATCCAGATCCCACATGGGGTGGGCGAGTGTGACGACCAGTACACTCGCTTGCTGCTTGGCGCGCTCACTGAGCGTTTTTTCTTCTTTGTCGCGTACGGTGCTGTATTCCCAGAAAGCAAATGAGCCAAAAAACAGCACGGTCACCAGAGTGCTAAGACCCAGTGATTTAACGATCAGAGGTAGCTTGGCTATCCGGTCCATCAGGGTTTGGTTTTAGGAGCTTCAAGATTATAGGCGGCGTATATACCAGTTATTTTTCCGTCTTTTCTCAAGCGGGCAACGGCTTCATCAAACTGTTGTGCACGCTGTTTTGATTCTGGCTTGGCCTGAGAAAACCCGATGAAAATATTATCCTGAGGAAGGCTGCCCACATGAACAATCTGTTCGGTTAGGTTCATCTGTTTCAGGCGATAACTCATAACCGGGCCGCTTTCCACCATGACATCAATCCGCTTGGCTTGTAATTTGCGGATATTCTGTAGGCCGGCATCGTCCCCCGATACTTCCTGAATGGCGCCAGAAACCGCGCTTTGTGATTTGATAAAGTTAGCCAAATCGCCGCTATAGCCATAGCCTTTAATTGTTCCCACTTTATAGGCTTTGAGTGAGTTCATGTCTTTAAAGGCGATGGAATGGCCTTTGAGCGCATAAAAGTCATCGGTCATGAAATATAAGGGAGACTTAGGAAAAACGAGGGTGGGGTCGTCCGTGGTGTTGGCTCCAACCACCGCGTCAACGGTGCCTTTTCGCACTTCTTCCAGCGCTCGCGTCCATGGCATGGTGACATATTTAATCTGATAACCCAGAGGTTCAAACGCGGCCTTCGCCAGATCAATCCCGATGCCCAGCGGCGCTTTGTCAGGTGTGCAGTTGATTGGGCACCACTCGTCGGCCGCAATGGTGAGGGTTTTGGATGTTTCTTCGGCTAGACTGGTGTGCGGATTAAAGACCATCAATCCAACGCCAGTCAGGCAAAGGGCCAATAATTTTCTGGACACGAAGAACAGCGGCTCAAAATGAGCGGCGATGACAGGCATAAGCGGTGCTCCCTAGTTTTGTAACTATTATTGGTACGCATCATACGTCGATTTTGTCGTTGCCGCAAATGCACTTTGTATAAGTTTGCAGTTACCAGAAGAAAACGGTCCAATGTTGTGACTTCATCGCGGATAGGTGTGGACAGGTTGGGTTTTTTAACCTCAATATTACCAAATATTAATAATTATGAGTGTGCGTATAGGCACGCGTTTGGATTCTTTCTTTCTGCATCGGGATTTCAGCACATTTTTGTAGTGAGAAAGCGGACAATTCCACTATAATCTGACTCGGTGACGACCCAGTACATTGTCTTTGATAACGGAGAGGCCTATGCAAGTACAGCAGCAATTATGGACACCGCGCGACGGATGGAAAAGCAAATCGGGAGCCATGCTTGGCGATGCGCATCTGGTGATTTATTTTGGAGGCAAGGGAACGCTGGATTCAGGCGAACGTTTTGCAGAGATGAAATCTTTTTATCCCAAGGCCCATATCATGGGGTGTAGCACCGGTGGCGAGATTTTCGGTGATGAAGTTGTCGATGGCAGCGTGGTGGTTTCTGCACTGAGATTTGATAAAACGACGTTAAAAGTGCACGCTTGTAGTGTGGGAGGTGCGGAAGAGTCGTTTAATGCCGGGCGTTCCATTGCAGAAGCATTGAATGCACCGGATCTGAGCAATATTTTTGTGTTATCCGATGGGACGAATGTGAATGGTAGCGAACTGGTGCGCGGCTTTTACTCGGTTCTGGACAAAAAAGTGCTGGTAACTGGAGGGCTTGCTGGTGATGCGGCTGATTTTGGCAAGACGCTGGTAGGAATGAATGAAGCGCCAAAAGTGAAACAGATTGTCGCCGTAGGGTTCTATGGCAATACCATGCAGGTTGGTTATGGCAGTGTGGGGGGCTGGGAAGTATTCGGGCCGCAACGTACGATCACTAAATCAAAAGGTAATGTTCTGTTTGAGCTCGATGGGCAACCGGCGCTGGATTTGTATAAGAGCTATCTGGGACCAGAAGCGGAAAAGTTGCCGGGTTCAGCATTATTATTCCCGTTGAATATCCGTCCTGAAAAAGGATCGGAGAATACAATTATTCGCACGATCGTTGGGGTAAGCGAGGCCGACAAGTCGATGACCTTTGCTGGGGATGTGCCGGAAGGATATGTAGCAGAGCTGATGCATGGTGATTTTGATCGTTTGGCGGAAGGGGCCAAGAAAGCTGCAGAGCTGGCTAAATCACACAGCACCAATTCCAACAGCCTGTCTATTCTGGTGAGCTGTATTGGTCGTAAATTGTTGATGGGTCAAAGCATTTCGGATGAAACGGAAGCGGTGTCCGATGCGTTGGGCGGCAAAGTGCCGACGATGGGATTTTATTCCTACGGAGAAATTTGTCACCAGCAGTTTACCAATGAATGCGTGTTGCATAATCAGACGATGACTGTCACCGTACTGCATGAGTCCTGATAACCCCACAGATTCCTCTGAGCTTCACCGCCAGCTGGCACGACAGCTTCGTAAGGCTACGCGTGACGATGGCAGCGTGGATTATGAGGCGTTGCTGGAGGCAATTAATCTCACCTATCAGGAATACGAACAGGTGCGCAGCCGTCAGGAGCGCAGCATCAAGCTGATGTCGGACGAAATGACGGCCAAAAATCAGGAGCTGGATAATCATCGCAAGAATCTGGAAGTGATGGTCGATTCCCGCACGAAGGAATTGGTGATCGCTAAAGAAAAAGCAGAAAGCGCGGCACAAGCCAAATCAGAGTTTCTGGCCAATATGAGTCATGAGTTGCGCACGCCGCTTAATGGCGTGATTGGGATGACCAATCTGTTGCTGGATACCGCACTGGATAAAGAGCAGCGCTCCTATACTGAGACGGTGATGAATTCCGCAGAAAGCCTGCTGCATTTGGTAAATGACATTCTTGATTTTTCTAAGATAGATGCCGGCAAGCTGGAACTGGAACAAATATCCTTTGATATGCTGTCTGTGCTGGAGAAAGTGATGGATGTCACTGCTCTCAAAGCGCAGGAGAAAAACATCGAACTGCTGCTGCATTATAAGCCGGATACGCCGCGCTTTGTCATGGGAGATCCCGGGCGCGTTCGGCAGATTATGCTGAATCTGATTGGCAATGCCATCAAATTTACCGGTCAGGGGCATGTAGCGGTCATTGTAGAGGCGGTTGAGAGTCAAGCCGGGAGTGTAAAGCTGCAGGTTTCCGTACAGGATACAGGCATCGGCATTCCTGCTGATAAGCTCGACAGCATTTTTCAGAAATTTTCTCAGGCCGATAATTCAACAACGCGTAAGTTCGGCGGAACAGGCTTAGGCCTTTCCATTTGCAAAGAATTAGCCAAGTTGATGGATGGTGATATTGGGGTGCAGAGCCAGCCAGGGATAGGATCTACATTCTGGGTTACGCTGGTGCTGAAGCTGGATGCGGAAACAGTGCGTCATTCGCTGCGTCCAAGGCTGGATTATAATTTGGCAGGTATGCGGGCGCTGGTGATTGATGACAACCCGCTGGCTTACGCCATTTCGGCCGAACAGATGGCACTGTTTGGCATGAAGGTTGATTATGCGGTGTCGAATACTCAGGCGATTGATATGTTGCGTCAGGCCAGCCGGACGTTGGAGCCTTATGAAGTGGTGATTGTTGATAGTCTGGCGCCGCATGCAGAAGAGATGATGTTGGCCAAGACGATTCTTGCCGATCATTTTATGAAGGAGATGGTGCTGTTGATGGTATCGCCCTGTTCTTACCGTTCGGATACTAACCAGCTCAAAGAATCTGGTTTTGCAGGGGTTTTGTGTAAGCCGGTGAAGCAATATGACATTGTGAAGGCGCTGTCGGCTATTTTTTATTCACGCCTTTCTCACGCGCAGTCATCCTTCGTTACCCAGCATATGCTGGTAGCAAATGATGTGCCGGTTGCCCATAGTTCGATGGAGGCGGTGACGTTTGACGATGCACGCATTCTGCTAACGGATGATAACTTTACCAACCAGTTATTGGCTCAAGCGCTACTCAAAAAGCTGCATTGTGATGTTACGACGGCTAATAACGGTAAAGAAGCGCTGGAACTATACCAGCAAGGGGCGTTTGATTTGCTGCTGATGGATTGTCAGATGCCGGAAATGGACGGCTATGAGGCAACTCAGCAGATTCGAGAGTATGAACAGGCGCAGCAACGCAGGCGCACCCCCATCATAGCTTGTACGGCAAACGCCTTGAAAGGGGATCGTGAAAAATGCTTGCAGGCCGGTATGGATGATTATGTGTCCAAGCCCATCCAGAAGGCGGAGTTGGTACGCGTCATGTCAAAGTGGTTGGCCCCTGCCGCATATGAGTCGCTGATGGTGGGAGAGCTAAGCGCACAAGAGGGAGGGGCGTCCACCTCATCTGCCAGTGCAGCGGAACTGAATGAAGAGACTTTTCTGGAGACAGCGGATCTTATGGGAGAGCAGTTTCATACCATGCTGGTCCGTTATCTGGCCGATGGTGACAAATATATGAGCCAGCTAGAGCAGGCGATCGTGTCTAAGGACTGTGCAGCCGTGGCGGCCAGTGTGCATCCGCTCAAATCCTCAAGTCGTTATATTGGCGCGGAACGGTTGGCGAATGCAGCGGAGCAAATGGAAAAAAGCGCAAAAGAACAGGCAAAACTTCCTACAGAAGCGGAAGTTGCTTTGGTCAAGCGTCTGTTCGAATCCGTGAAACAAAAGGTGCAACAGCGCCTTGCCTATCCTAATTTTCGTATTCCTGTATAACAGGCAGCGTGTGCCCTGATTTAGTTACGGGCAATCTCAATCATTACTTCGTTCCTGCGCAGGATAGGCAGCGTCCATGGAGGATTGAAAAACGCGAAGGTTGGCTCTGAGAGTGCTTTTAGTTTCTTATCTGCAATGAAAGTTTGTAACGCCTGTTTTTTCTTTGCCAGCAGGGCGTCGTCAGAGGAGCCGGAAAAGCGAATCACAACAAAGCGTTTGGCAGGAACTTCGATAATCTGAACATCAGGATTATTCGGTTTTGGTAACGTCTCGCGGGTGAATTCTGCTGGCATAACGAAGCGCACTTCCCATGTATCATTCTCTGCTGGTTGCTGGATAACGGGTGCTGTCATGGCAATCGCTTGAGAGGTCTGTTGGGTAACGGGTGCGGTCATCGCCACTTGCTGACTGGCAGTGTTATTGCCGAATATATAATCGGCAATTGTGCGGAAGCCCTCACTGATAGCCGGTTTTCTGGCTCCGGATACACGTGCTTGCGCGACAATCATGGGTTCGTAATCACGGATCTCAATGGTTCCATGTGATTCGGCAACGGTGTATTTCGCTTGCTCCACTTGACTCACAATTGGCCCCCATGATGCGGCTGCAATCACCAGCAGCGCTATAATTATCCACAACACTTTCTTTCTCGACATCTGTTACCTCTTATGTTCGTTGGTGAGGTTATCATAATCATTTGTTGTTGCGCTACTCTGAATCAGTTTGTTCTGTGGCAGGGGATTCTTTCCAGATGGGTTCTTTGAGATAAAGATCAGGGAAGACTTTGCTGAGACATTTCTTTTTCGGGGCGTCATGCTGCATGATGTAGGGATCGTATGGGTGCGTGGAGGCATAATTCTGGTGATACGTCTCCGCAGGGTAAAAGGCGTCCAACGGCTCTACTTTGGTGACAATAGGAGCCGGAAAAATGCGCGACTCCTTGAGTTGCTGAATATAGTCTCTGGCAATCTGCGCTTGCTGTGCTTTGGTGTAAAAAATAACCGAGCGATACTGCGACCCTTTATCCGGTCCCTGTCCATCGACTTGGGTAGGGTCATGAGCCACGGAGAAAAAGATTCTTAATAAGGTGCCAAGTGTAATTTGGGAGGGGTCATACACGACCTTAACCACTTCCACATGATTAGTGTATCCTTTGCTAACCTGATGGTAGGTTGCGGTTTGCTTATAACCGCCGCTATAACCGGAGGTGGCCTCTTTCACTCCCTTGAGATGCTGGAATACCTGCTGCACGCCCCAAAAGCAGCCGCCGCCCAGCACGATATCTTCGCTGGCGGCGCCTTCATCGGCCAGTTTGGCATCGTTCAGCGGAGATGGCAGGTCTGGCGCTTCCCATGCGTGGGCGGGCTGTAGCGCAACCATCAGCAACGTGATCATGGCAATCAAACCATGGCGCAGCGGTGTGATCAAACGAATCGGGTTCATGCGATGCATTATAGCCTCCATTCTGGGCGGACGAAATGGCAGTTATAGCCATGGGGTCGAAGTTCCAAATAACGTTGATGATAGGGTTCAGCTTCATAAAATATGCTGACAGGCACGACTTCCGTTGCGATATTTCCGGGCCATTTCTTGCTGGCTTTCATCTGTGAGATCAGGCGCATAGCGGTACGCTGCTGGTCTTCATTAAGGCAAAAGATGGCTGAGCGATATTGCGTCCCTTTGTCGTTGCCTTGTCGATTCGGTGTGGTGGGATCGTGAATCTGAAAAAAGAATTGCAGGAGCGCTTCAAACGACAGCTTCTGGGAATTGAATATCACCTCGACCGCCTCTGCGTGCTGCGTGCGTCCGGTGCAAATATCGTCATAGGTGGGGTTGGTCAGCGTGCCTCCCGTATATCCAACTCGAGTAGCGGTCACGCCATCAAGTTGTCGCAGCAACTCTTCCATGCCCCAAAAACATCCTCCGGCTAATATGGCCTTTTCTTCCGTCATCTGTCATTGCTCTCAAATAAGGTGAGGTATTCTGCATAACCATCTGCTTCTAAATTATCTTTTGGAATGAACCGCAGCGAAGCCGAGTTAATGCAATATCTCAGCCCCGTGGTCTTTGGGCCATCGGGAAACACATGTCCCAGATGGGAATCCCCATGCCGGGAGCGCACCTCGGTGCGCACCATGCCATAGCTGTGATCGGATACTTGTACGACATGATCTGGCTCCAGTGGGCGGCAAAAGCTTGGCCAGCCGGTACCGGAATCAAATTTATCCAGCGATGAGAATAGCGGCTCACCCGATACGATATCAACGTAGATGCCCTCGCGTTTATTATCCCAGTAGGCATTGCGAAAGGGTGGTTCGGTGCCGCAGGATTGTGTAACACGTAGCGCCATATCGTTCAGGCGCTTGATGGCTTCGGGACTTTTTTGATAGGTGCGCTTGGATGACATCTATTGGACTCCTCTACCCCCATTATTCGTTGTAACGCATGATGAGGTTACACTGAAACGATTTGTCGCAAAGTTTGCTGGATTTTTCGCTACGAATGCACCATATGGAGCGAAACACACTGAGAGGTTCCTATGTCAAAGCACAACACGACGGAATATTATCTGGAGCGCGGATTGTTCGCCAGCCGTTGGCTGATGGCGCCGATGTATTTCGGACTTTCGCTGGCTCTATTAGCATTGTTATATGGGTTTGCCAATGAGCTGTATCATTTTGTAACCAAAATTCCGTCTCTTAGCCAGAGTGATTTGTTGTTGGGAGTGCTATCGCTGATTGATATATCGCTGGCTGGAAACCTGCTATTGATCGTCATTTTCTCGGGTTATGAAAATTTTGTGTCCAAAATGGATGTGGCCAGCCATGAAGATAAACCGGAATGGCAGGGAACGGTTGATTTTACGACGCTAAAGCTGAAATTAGTGGCATCTATTGTCGCGATCTCGGGGATTCATCTGCTCAAAGTCTTTATGGACGTTAAAAAAACGTCTGAAGATGAGATATTCTGGATGGTGATCATTCATCTGGTCTTTGTGGTTTCTGGGGTTCTGTTGGCGCTGATGGACCGGATTGCGGTGAGCGCTAAGGTAATGAAGCAAAAATAATCATAATATACAGAATATTGCCTGTTTGTTGGAATGTGACAGCCGGATGAAGTTTGTCTGCTAGCTATTGGGATGCGGTATCAAAACTGGTAGGATATCCTAGCAACCAGTTGGTAGATGTGTATGTCGGTAGATGAATATGTGCGAGGCGGCACCGCCGGTGATGAGGTGGAAGGGCGCTACGCATTTTCTGACTATATGGCAGAAGTATTGCTTGATGATCGCACCATGAATGGCGACCCAGAGAAGGCAGTGCGGTTGCTTTATGATCGACTGAATAAGACAAAAGCGTTGGGCATTGATTTTGGACGGTTCAAAGCCATTATAGAAGCTGAAGCGCCGCCAGATGACGTATTATTAGAGCGGCTGAAGCGGGAATATCCCAGTCGAGCAACGTTTTTCATGGGAACGGCTGCGCAAACAAAAGCAGCGTTCCGTGTGGATGAACCAGAACCGTCGCGGCGGTTGGCTCCGCTGATTGCCAACCTCATGATGGCGCATAGCATGGAACCTGCAGGATTGGCAGAACGGGTAGGGGTGTTGCCCGAAGTGATTCAAGGAATCAAAGACGGCATCGTGTTACCGGATGTTGAACTGGTGGGGCTACTGGCGAATGAATTAAGAATTAATAAAACACAATTACTGGATGCAACAAAGCATGATCAACGGAAAATTGTAGAAGAAGAAGGCGCGATGGCGGCAAAGCTGGCAGGCGTGCTGGGGAGTGTCCGTTCGCGCACCACATTCTCGCAGTTGCTGATTCGGTTAACTGGCGGCGAGCTTAAATCAGAGATTCAGGAGAAAATGGGAGAGCAGGGCCGCCGTTTTGTTGCTGAGGTGATTCCATATACCGATAAGATCACGCGATGGGATGAGCATCAGGTCGCCAGCCTGGCACGGTCTTTAGGGTTAAAGGAGAGCGCGTTGCGGGTGTTCAAAGCGGTGGGGGTGGGCGTTGATTTCCAGACCGTGCTGCAAGAAGCGTCCGATTGCGGGATTACCCAGTGGAAGGCGTTTACCCAGCGTCTGAAAGACCGGATGCATATGACCACCAACACAGATTTGGGGCGCCAGCTGGGGGTGGATGATGTGACCATCGGTTTCTGGCTGGAAGGCAAAAGCTTTGGCGCCAGACAGTCGCAAGCCAATGGCGGCGATATGAGTACGTTGCATGCCCTAAAAGATCGGTTTGCACTGACGCCCAGCCAGATGCAAGAATTATGGTTTCTTGCCAGAGGTCGTGCGGAGCTTGGTACGCAGGAGCAGATTATTCAGCAAGCGCGGGATAGTTATCGCGTCATAGAGTTGGCACATGCAGGCGAAGCAGACCAGTCTTCCTGCCGGAGAGAAAAAGCGGCCATGGCCGTTAAGACGTTTGACGCGTTAATGGATAGAAGTGGCCTGCCTTTGGGTGAAATGGCTGAAGTCAGCGGCGTGGGCTACGATGCCATTCGGGGATTCCGTTCAGACAGAGCGCAGCAGATTACCTTAGAGAATGCACATCAGTTGTCGCGGGTGTTTTATGCTGAGGGCAGTGCACAGCAGAAAGATCTGGCGATGGTATTTCTGGGGCATCAGGGGCATCGCAGTAAAGAGCAATGGGTTTCGGATATCCGTCACCAGCGGATTGCCTTGGGAGATGCCATTCGCGAATTCCGTGAAAGCAGGAACCAGTCGCGCGATGTGTTTGGGGGCGAGGCCCTGCCTTCCAGCACCGTGCGCGGGTGGGAGAATGGTGACATCAAGAAGATTGAGAATAAGGAGCATATTAAGGCGCTGGTTGAACTGTTTGGGTTCAGAGGCAATGATGCGGTGATGCTGGAGCGGTTTTTGAGAGGTGACGCGCCGGAAAAAGCAGACCGTCTCCAGATTCTGAATCAGGCAGAAAAAGGGGATATTACGTTTGGTCAGGCGTTAAAAACTCTGATCCGTGACGAATGTCAGCAATCGCTGGAAGCATTTGGGGCAAGTTTGGATGTGGAGGGCAGGGCTGGCAGAAAAGGCATCAGCTATGGCAGCATGGAGAAATATGCCAATGACAAAGAGCGGGTGAGCAAAATCCCCTGGGCAAAGGCGATGGCGAACATGCTTGGGTTTTCCGGTGATGCGGCGCAGCGGTTTATTATGCTGGCGATGGGGAGGGTGTTTCCCAGAGCGCACCTGCAGGCGCTAGCGGAGGCTCATACGGCTGAGCCGCTTCAGGATGAGGCGCGGGTTGCAGGGTTACAAGCGTTACTGGACGCGCAGCAGCTGAGTATGGTGCAGGTGAAAGAGGAGATGCGTACCGAGTGCGATGTGCCGGAGCGGGCGTTTCGCCGTTTCATGAAAGAAGGAATGATTGATGCGCCGATGGTGGAGTCGTTCATGCGTGTCATTGGTGTGCCAGAAGACCAGAAACCGCAGTTTAAAATGTTATTCGAATCACAAGTGGCGCGCGGTGAGGAGCCTGAAGCACGAATCAACGGTTCTGGTAAAGGATCTGGCCTGCCTGACCAATAGTTGCGCGCTAACCATCTTATTTCGGGTTTTGGCAAAAGACGCGCATGATCAACGCTGCCCAAACGATGCACAGTAGGGAGCCACTTAGGACGCCGACCTTCACCCATTCTTGAATCAAGGGGGTAGAAAAAGCGAGCATGCCGATGAAGAGGCTCATGGTGAAGCCAACGCCTGCAATAACCGATACAGCATACAGATCGCGCCATCTGGCGGATTCTGGCATGGAAACAGCCCCATATTTGATGAGCAGGAAACTGATACCAAAAATCCCAATGGGTTTGCCGATAAACAACCCTAACGCAATGCCCAGCGGTAACGGAGAAAATAACGTCTCTGCGCTCAGGCCGTTTAGATCAACGCCGGCGCTGGTGAAAGCGAAGAGGGGGAGAATCAGAAAACTTACCCAGGGATGAAGGAGTTTCATGCAATCGCCAAGCGGTGAGTGATCCTGACGTTTGGTGTTATGCAGCGGAATCGCAAAGCCGACGATGACGCCAGCCAGCGTCGTATGAATGCCGGAATGGTGAAAGCAAAACCACAAAAAGGTTCCAACCAATAAATAGGGGAGGATGAGAGTTACCCCAAGCCGGTTGAGGGTATAGAGCACGGCACCGCCACCGGTGGCCAGCAGGAGTGGAGACACTGCCAGATCCGTGTTATAAAATAATGCAATGACAATGATGGCACCCAGATCGTCAAAGATAGCAATCGCCAGCAGAAACAGCTTTACCGAAGGGGGAATGCCTTTGCCTGCAATGGTCAGCACGGCCAGAGCGAAGGCGATATCGGTTGCGGAAGGAATGGCCCAGCCATGAATGGTATCGGGATGCTGATAATTCAGTGACAGGAAGATGAACGCGGGTATGGCCATGCCGCCCAGTGCGGCAAAGAGCGGCAACAGAATCTGATCGCGTTTTGATAGGAATCCTTCCACCATTTCTTTTTTGAGTTCCAGCCCGATCAGCAGAAAAAAGAACACCATCAACACATCTTTGACCCAGTGTTTCAGCGGCTCTGAATAGACCGATTCATTGAAGGACAAAGTAAGAGGCGTGTTGATGAAATGCCGGTAGAGATCGGCAAATGGGGAATTGGCTATCACAATAGCCAGCACCGCGAACAGTATCATGATGGTGCCGCCAGCTGACTCGGTTTCCATAAACTCACGGATACGTCGCGGGATGATGCTGCCACGCTTTGGAGGGATAGGATCGGGATATGTCACGGTAGGTTGCTGCATGATGAATGGGCATTCTATGCTGCTTGGGCGGTAATCGTCAATGATGGTGGATAATGATTGCCGAATAGATGGCGTTGCGTTATCTTTGTGCTGCGTTGCAATAACGCGAACTGGTGCAAATAGTCGATAGATGCGTGGACGCATTTGGGCTGTATGGCTGGTTATCAAATTGTAAAAAATCAAAAAAACTGATTCAGGACAAAAAAACTCTAGACCGAACGCAGATGTGCGGGGTGGGGATTAGCAGTAAGGGTAAGGTATGTCTGAAATCAGTATTTCTACTATCATCGACGGTATTTTGCGTCGTATTGAAAAATTTGCAAAAACGAGTGAAACCATTGCGGCGCAAACCAATTTATTGGCGCTGAATGCTACCATTGAGGCGGCCAGAGCCGGTGAGGCTGGCCGTGGTTTTGCGGTGGTGGCGGGCGAGGTGAAGAATCTCGCATCGCAGGCAGAGCAAAACTCAAAAGAATTGCGTACAGAGGTGATCAAGGACATTCAGCAGCAAACGGCTGTATTGCAGAAGCAATTTGAGGGTAAGGAGTATGACCGCTTATCCGAGATGGCCCAGACATTGGTACAGTTGATTGTGCGCAACCTGTATGAGCGGACTGCCGATGTGCGTTGGTGGGCAACCGATGACGCGTTGTATAAGTGTCTTGAATCCATGGACCCGTCGGATATTGAGCATGCCGTGTACCGGCTTGGGCTCATTAATCGCTTTTATTCGGTGTATCTGAATCTGGTGCTGGTAGGGCCGGATGGTAAAGTGGTGGCGACGTCGCAACCTGAAAAATTCGGTTCAATCGTTGGCGCAGATCTCTCTCATTTATCGTGGGTTAGCAAGGCATTTGCCACTGGCAGCGGCGATGACTATGTCGTCGATGACATTTATCGTGATCGTTATCATCATGATAAACTGGTTGCGGTGTATGCGACGGCGGTTCGCATGAACGGCAAAGTGAAAGGAAAAGCCATAGGGGTATTAGGGGTATTCTTTGATTGGGATGAGCAGTCGCGCATCATTGTCCAAGATGAACCCAATCTCAGTGCAGAAGAATGGAAGATCAGCCGGGTGATGTTACTCGATCATCATCATCGCATCATTGCGTCATCGGATGGGCAGAAGTTGCTGACAGAGTTTGCGTTGGATAGCAAAGGTCAGCAAAAAGGGTATTATGTGGGGCGTGACCGTGAATTGGTGGCATTCGCCAAGACCATTGGCTATCAGGAATATGATGGGCTAGGGTGGTCTGCGGTGATCGTGCAACACGCAAAATAGCAAGACGCTGAACTTGAGAGCCCGGATGCGTTTACGGTCTTAGCCCATACCAAAGACGCTGGCACCAGAGAATGCGGGACCGCTTATTCCTCCAAATGGCATGCCGCCTGAAGATGGTGAGAACATGCCAAGCCCACCGGCATCGGCTGTTTGCCAGGGAAGTGAGCTGCTGGTTGGTAACCCCAGATTATCGGCCTGAAAAGAGGCTTGTTGCCAGGCGGCTGGATTGGCCAAATCTCTGGCATCGGCTACCGGTGTTGCGCCAGTGGGTACACCGTCTGCGGTGGCTAGATCCTGCGGAGAGATCAGTCCTTCCCTTAGAAAATCTGCACGTTCAGCTGCCGATAATCTGGCTAGATCTTCTTTGGTAGGCGCACGTCCGCCGAATAAAGATTTAAATAGCTCAGCGAAAGGATTGTCTCCTCCCGGTTGTCCACTTCCTCCAGCGCTACGGCGACCTCTGCCGCCACCGCTGCGATTGCCTCCGCCGCCAGCTCTGCGTCTGCCACCGGTATTTGAAGCGGCACGGCGTGCTGGTGCACGAGGAGTTGCTCTTCTGCCGGGAGGTGCAGTTCCTTCGCCAACTGGAACTCCATCGTACGTGGCGTTTCCGTCCACATGATCTGGATCTGCAGGTGTTCCTGCTGGGTCTACTGCCATAATAAAACTCCCCTAACCTCTTTTTTAATTCTTGAATTTTGTTTTTTAAGCGCCAATAACCAACGCTTCTCGGCTGGTTTTGGCTCGAGATTTCAGTCGGTTCACCGCTTTCATGATTTTTTAGGAATGTTAACCGAATCTTAACAAATGGGGCTGCAATCGTCAAGCGAATAGATAGGTCTGCCGTCATGAAGTTGTCATCGCCGCATGCTACACTTGGCCATATGGTGGATTTTAGTCAATTGATTGGCGGTCTGAAACAAAGCGGCGACGCACAGCAGAATTGGGCAGCGTCTAAATTGGCGAGTGAACCGCTGACGGCGGTGTTGATTGCGGAGGCACTGGAAACCAAAGGGATATGCGATCTGCCTGCACGCACAATGGGTGGTAGTCATTCGGTGGTGGTGGAGTTGCCGGAACGGCATCAGGTATTGCGCGTGGTGGATGTGACGATGGAGCATCCTCCCTCGGCCAGCCCACTCATCTTGCAACCGGCTATGGATCTTGGTGAGATCAACGGTTTTAGGGTGCAGTTGTTCCCCAAGGTAACACGATTATCCGAGGCGCTGGCCGAAGGTACTATCCGCAAAAAAGAAGCACTATCGCAGATTATGTCGATGGTTGAGCAATTTGCCGAGCAGGGATTGTTTTTCTGGGATGTGACGATTCCCAATCTGTGCGTGGTGGATGGTCAGGTGAAGCTGCTTGATCCGGGGTCTGTCTGTCCCATTGCGGAGCGCTATCAAGGACAGCAAGGCAATGATATGCATAGCAATGAAGATAAGTTCAACGCCAATATCGCGTATCTTTGCAAGGAACTGGGTGAGTGGACGCAGGCGATAGAAAAACGCACATCGACCGTGAGTAAGCTATTGTAGCATTTCGCTGGGGTGATGGTTGGAGATGAGTTTCCTCAGGTCCGATAAACTGGTGTCGCCTGTCTTGCGGCTGGAATGGTTCCTGAACCAATGAAGTCCTCGCCTATATTCAGCTCAGCGCGTCTTCTAGGTGATGATGCATCGCCGATTAATTCATCCCGCAATTTTTCGGCAATGATACGAGGGAAATCATCCCAATTGGTGATGTAGGTTTTTCCTTTGGGGTCTCTGGTGACGATGTTATCGCGCAATGCCACGAAAGCTGATTCTGCTTTCTCGACTGTATTGCCAATCGCAATACCATTAATTCTGCCGGGAATACCAGTATGGCGGCCTTCAAACACGATAGAGGCCATCTTTGCTTGCTCCATGTCGTCAGGTTCGCCATCAGTAGAGATGTCAATAATGCGTTCGGCATCTTTAAACTCGCCATTGAACCGTGTAGCCAGTTGTCCGAATGTGGAGTTTGCAGTGGTAATGCCAAGCGCCATATCCGTACCGCCTGAGGTTATGCCGGCTGCATGCAGAGAGAGTCTTGCGATAAAGGTTTCGACATCGGCGTGGTTTCTAATGGGTGTCCATTCTACCATGGTAGAGGTCGTGTTATTGAACTGGAGGGCATTAAACACGACTGAATGACCTTGCTTGAATATGCGGTCTAATTCCGCGAGTACCTCTGGGTGTCGGAGCGCTTCAGCCGTATAGCGAACCTGATTGGCCCAGTTGGTTGCGGAAATGCTGCCGCTTCTGTCCATCAGGAATGAAATTGCCTTAATGCCTGCCATGGCTTTAACCTTCTGCTATTTCTATATTCTACGGGAATTAGGAGACGTTATCGTGACATAAACATGAAGGTTTCATGACGAAAATGGCGGGGGGAACCGCCAAAGGCAGAGCGCTTGAGGTTGCGCCGGCCGGATGTGGGGCCGGTGAATACTCATCTTAAGTTCCATTGGTTAACGATATTGCGGCTAGCGACATTGCCCTATGGGTGTCCATGCAGCGAATTGAACATTCCTTGATCCGTGGCGCGTTACGCCCTGTACACGGTCAAGCGATGTGCAGCGCTCATAGTGTTGTGCTTCAATCCAGCTATCGGCGCCGAGCAGGGCGCTGACACTGATCACTATCACGGCGCCTACCACAACCGCACCGCTGATCACCATGGTTTTCATATCAAAAAGCTGTTGCCGATAATGGGCGATGCTTGCCATAACGAGAGCCACAACGGAGACCAATGGTAAGCTGAAGGTGATGTACCATTGGGTGCGCACCATCACCACCTCTTGCCCTGCCAGAATAGTCTGAGCGGCCTGAGAGAGGCCGCGCAGTCCATCAAACCAGGCAATGATGAAGGCGAATGCCGCCAGCCCAATCAGCACGAGCAGCTGCATGCGCAAGGATTTACGTTCATTCGCCTGAGGGGTAGGAGATGAAATGTTCATGCGATGCATTTACGCCATAAGCGAAGCAGTTGCAAAAGAATTCATGACCAGCATTTAGCACTTATTTCATGCGGCTGCCTGAGCAAGAAACGGATAATCCGTGTAGCCTTTTTCTGCTCCGCCGTAGAATGTAGCACGGTGATATGGATTAAGTGCCGCACCGGCTTTGATGCGCTCCGGCAGATCGGGGTTGGCGATGTAGAGTCTGCCGAAGGCCACGGCATCGGCCAGTCCGGCTTCCACCGTTTGTTTTGCGGATTCAGGCGTATATCCGCCAGCAGAAATAAAGACACCATCAAATGCCTGTCGGAACAGCGCAGAGGTAGAGGGTGCGTCTCCCACCACTGCGTCGCTTCCTCCGGCACCGGTGGCACGCGGTTCAATCATATGCACATAGGCAATCTGGCGTTGATTGAGTTGCTCAAGAACGTAGGAAAACAATGCCGCCGGATCGCTATCAGACATATCGTTAAATGTACCGTATGGTGAGAGCCGAACGCCAACACGGCCTTTTCCCCAAACGCCCACGGCGGCATCCACCACCTCTAAAAGCAGCTTTGCGCGGTTTTCAATCGAACCACCATAAGCATCTGTGCGGGTATTCGATCCATCTTGCAGAAACTGATCAAGTAGGTAGCCATTGGCGCCATGCACCTCTACCCCGTCAAAGCCGGCATGTTTTGCGTTCTCACTTGCATTGCGATAATCGTCTATGATGGTTTTAATTTCTTGGATTTCCAAGGCGTGTGGCGTTTCGAAATCCACTTGTTGCCAGTTGGCGGTAAAGGTTTTGCCGCTGGGCTGGATTGCCGAAGGTGCCACGGGTGGCTGGCCTTCCGGTTGGTGTGAGGAATGCGAAATCCGGCCGACATGCCATAGCTGAAGGAAAATCTTTCCACCTTTTGCGTGGACCGCATCGGTTACCAGTTTCCAGCCTGCAATCTGTTCTGGTGAATGAATGCCGGGCGTAGCCGGATATCCCTGTCCTTGCTGGCTGATCTGCGTCGCTTCGGAAATGATCAGTCCAGCACTTGCGCGCTGCGCGTAATATTCTGCGTTGAGCGCATAAGGAATATTGCCGGGTTGTTTGCTCCGCATGCGTGTCAGCGGTGCCATGATGATACGGTTTTGCAATGTCATATCCCCCAGCGTGAGGCGATCGAAAAGATTGGGCATAATGATGGCTCCTTAGGTTTTGAGTGTTTTTGTGATGTGGAATGTCAGGCAGTATGGCAGCAGGCGCAGCAGTTTCAACCACAAGGTAAAGCGCTTCGGGAAATGCATTTCGAATGCTTGATTGGAAAGGCCGTCTGCAATGTAATGTGCGGCTTGTTCGGCGCTGATGATCATGGGCATCTTGAAATCATTCTTATCGGTGAGTTCGCTTTTCACAAACCCCGGACTGATCAGTTTAACATCAATCGTTTTGGGGAGTTCGGACCGCAGGCTTTCTGCCAGATTTATGATGGCGGCCTTGGTTGCGCTGTAGGGTTGTCCACCGGGAAGGCCTGTATAACCCGCCACGCTGCCGCAGAGCGCAATCTGGCCGCGCTGTTGATCTTTCAATATTGGCAGTACCGCCTGCACCACATGAAACGCGCCGAGCAGGTTAACGTCAATCATCTGCTTGGTAACGGGTAGATCAAGCGCGCAAATTTTCATGGGCGTGTAGGCGGCAGCAAGAAAAATGATCCGGTCAATACGCCCGAATGCTGCGCGAATGGCCTGTGCTGTGCGTGATACAAGCTCGGCATCCGTGACATCCAACACAAAATGTTTATGCTGGTCTCCCAGTGAGGTTCTAAGCGCCTCAAGTGCATCTTTGCGTCGGGCAGAGAGTGCGAGCGTTGCCTCGCGCCTCGCCAGCTCTTTAGCCAAGGCAGCGCCAATGCCGCTACTTGCGCCGATAATCCAGATCACTTCGTTGCGATAGTGTGGTTTCTTCATGGTTTTTGCTTCTGCATGAAAATAGTAAGCTCAGAAACGGTAATGCCGAATTTCTTAAGGTAGGATCGGTTGATCAGGACTCCGTCATTCATGAGCCACATCCAGTCGTCGAAGCGGATGCGGTAAGTGGTGTCATCCACGGGCAGATCCATCACATAATTCCAGCGCGCGGCGCTGCCGCTGACACTGCCGGTGGCTTTATCAATAATGTCGCTTGCGGTGCCCTCATAGGTTCCATCAGCAAGTTTTTTGATGGTCCAGATGCGTTCTTGCTTCTTCCCATCGTAATAATCAAACTTCTCGGTGAGTGTGCCTGTGTCTCCTTCCCATTTTCCTACCATCTGTATATCAAAGCGGTTCACCACGCGTCCGCGCCAGTCCTGCACAATGCCCCACGCTTTAATTGGACCGTTAAAATAGGCCTTAATGTCTGCCTTGGGGGAGGTATCGGAGTAATAATCCAAAGTGTTACTGCTACAGCTGCTAAGCATGACGAGAATTCCTAATGTTGCGGTTAGCTTGACGATTTTCATGCGTGTCTCCTTGGTTGGAATAAATAAATAGGCGCGCCAGTAACACGGCAGCGGCCAGCTTAAGCGCGCAGGGAATCAGCGCATATACAGTGCTCAAAAACATAAGCGATGTATCACTATTTTGCGTGGCAGGTATAAACCCTGCCTTTCCAAGTAATGGCAGCGCAATCGCAGAGGCCAGCGCCAGGCTAAGCTTGGCAGCCAACGCCAGCAGCGCATAATGTGAAGCTGCGTTGGATTCCTTCGTGTTTTGATGGATGTGGTCTGCGAGAATTGACGGTGGAAGCGCAAGATCAGCGCCTAAGGCAAAGCCCGAGAAGGCGCAAATCATGGCGTATTGCCATACATCGCCTGCGCCAAGAAAGAACGCCCAGATAAAACTGGCAACGGCAAGCAGCATGGCGGCAACCCAAGCCTGATATTTGCCATAGCGTCGGCTTATCCACTTCCACATCGGCATGGAAAGCGCGCCTGACAGGAAATACAGTAGTAGAAACAATCCGGTCAGGGATTCCGCTCCCAGCAAGTCCCGTACAAAGAAAATGACCAGCACTGCGGGAATGGCGGATGCCAACATACTCAAGCCATAAATGCCAAGGAAACGGCGTGTTTGATTCGTGATGGCGGCGATGCCGGAAAAGATGGAAGCGGAGGTGTTGGTTTCCAATTTTCTTTGCAACAGGTTCGCTGAAAGCCATGGCCGGAATGCAAGCCATGCGACACCCATGCATGCGGATAAAGCAATCGAAAAATAGAAATACGTCTGCGACTGCCCCACCCAATCTTTTAGCAGTGACGGTAATGAAACGGCCACAACCAACCCCACAAGCCCCAACGATTCACGCCATGTGGTGATGCGTGTTTGCGCCTGTGAATCGGGCGTCCACAGGCTGCCCAATGTGTTCAGATTGATGCTAAGAACGCTGTAGGCCGTCACGGCAACCGCAATACAAATCAAAAACCAGATCGCAGGCTGGATTGGCATCGTATTAAACAAGCCATACATACTGACACAAAGTACGATGGCTGCGGTGCCCATAAACCATTTGGAGGCTCGGCGATAGCGGTCACTCATAGCACCGATGAAGGGGTCCTGAATGGCATCAAATAGACGAAGCCCCAGCAGAAGCAATCCCAGCAGCGATATGGAAACGCCATGCGTGGTGGCGTAATAATCCGGCGCCAGCACATAGAGTGGAAAGCCTGCAAAGGCGACAGGCATAGCCAGAGCACTATATTGCCATAACTCGCGTGAGCGAAGGGTTGCATCGGTCATGACATCCCCAACAACTGCTTGCGGAGTTCCGGTTCGGATGTTTTCTCACTTAGCCAGATATTGGAAAACTGGCGGGTGAAATCAGCATCAGCAATGGTGCCAATTTTCTCGTTTCCTCTATAAAAAACTGTTTTCTTGCCGGGGAAAAAGACGGCTGATAACACCGTTCCATCCTGAACATCGGGGAAGATGGATACCATTTGTGTCTGCCAGCGCGCAAGCACCGACTCATCGGCAAACTCCTGATCGCGCATTTCCTCCACCGAGCGTTTCGCGATATCGGCGCCTTCTATTTCTTTCTTATATCGCATAGAAAGAGCAAAAGGTTGACGCTGATTGAAGATACCTGAAGGCGCGTAGAGCGTTGCGTCATAAATATCCCAGAACGCCACTGTCAGCGTACCTTCCCCGACAATCTGCGCGTTTGGGATGGACTTCAAGATTACGTCTGCAGATATAGCTGGCGCAGCAAAGCCCAACCACAGAAAGAAAAAGAGCGCGCTACGCTGCATGGCGAAGTTCCATCTGCATCACATCGGTGCGGCCAACCCTGAAACTTGCGATGCAGGAAGTCAGATAAAAACGCCACATGCGGATAAACTTTTCGTCAAATCCAAGCGCTTTGACATCCGCTACTCTTGCCTCGAAGCGGTTAAGCCAATGTTCTAATGTGCGCGCATAATCTCTACCAAAAGCAAATCGGTCAGTAAGTTTCAGGCCTGCCTTTGTACTTTCCTCCTGGAATCGAGTTGGTGAAGGCAGCATACCGCCGGGGAAAATGAAAGTGCGGATGGCATCACCGCCTTTGCGGTAGGCATCAAAATAGGGGTCACCAATGGTAATGGTTTGTATGACGGCTTTTCCGCCACGGGCCAACAGTGATTTCAGCTTGCCAAAATAGACTGGCCAATATTTCTCGCCCACTGCCTCAAACATTTCGATGGATACGATGGCGTCAAATTTGCCTGTTTGCGTGCGGTAATCCTCCAGAGCGATCTGAGCCTTGTTTCTAAGGCGATCGGTGGCGTAGGCATGTTGTTCATTGGAAATGGTGAGGCCCTTGAGGGCGTAATCTCTTGCTTGCACAGCCCGATCAGCAAATCCACCCCAGCCGCAGCCGATTTCAAGCACATTGCCGGAATGGGGTAGTCGCTCAATAATACGGTCGTATTTTCGGTGCTGTGCCGCAATCAGATCGTCATAATCATTTGAGAAAATAGCCGAAGAGTAGGTCATGGTTTCATCCAGCCAGAGATTATAAAAATCATTGCCGAGATCATAGTGGGCGTGGATATTGCGGCGGCTTCCTTTGATGCTGTTTTGCGTAAATAAATAGGCAAACTTCGTTGCGATGCGGGCGAAAACACCGCCATAAATATAGGGGTTTAAGGCTGCTTCGTTTTGCAGGCCAAACGTGAAAAGATCGGCAAGATTGTTGCTCGACCACCAGCCATCGCGGTAGCCCTCTGCAAGACCAATATCGCCGCTGGCAGCGAAGGTAGGAATGGCGCGCCAGTCATTCAGCGTCATCTCCGCATCTGCGCCGGGGTTTGTGCCGCTATAGCTATGGATTATACCGTCAGGCGTCGTCACGCGTATCGAGCCATGTTCGATGTGGCGCATGGTATCAAGAAAACGTTGGGTAATCTGTTTCTCAAACATAAAAATCAACCTCCTTGCCTGTTGTTTTTATCGGTGAGCTGCCAACCAATGACTTTCCTCTAGCTTACATTTTGGTAAGGTCACTGAGAGACGGTTAGTTTTTCAGTTAATTGCTCTGGTTTTTTAATGTAGCGGATGCCTTTTGTAACCAACTTCAAGGCCTGCCAGTGGATGAGCGCGATGGACCTGAGTGTCACCAGCGGATGTGCCCAGAACGCTTGGGTGAGCGCGCGTCCGGTTAATGGCGACAAGGTTCCGGTGAGTGCTGTCATCAGCTGCTTGTTGTTTTGTGTGTCATAATAATCAATCCAGATGCCGAGCTTCTCGGCCTGAACATCAAAGCGAAAGCGGTAAAGGCCAATACGCTCTAAAAACGGAGAGACATGAAACAGTTTTTCGGCTTCCATCCATTCATCGGCTTCAATTACCTTGTGGCTGGCATGAAAACACAGATAGCTATGTTGCTCGCCAAAGGTGTTATGCACCTCGCTAATTACTGCCTGCAGCTGTTTTTCTTGATCCAGGCACAAGTAGAAGCTGACGGGGTTGAACACATATCCCAGCACACGCGGCATGGTGATGAGCATGATGTGCGCCGTTTTTTCGGCTAGTTTATAGGGCTCTAAAATGTCGCGTGCCCATGCTTCAGGAGGTCTGCTATCACGGTAGCCGAGGTCGTCGGTAGGTAAGCGTTGAACCCTACTTGGAAGCGGGGCTGCAGGCAGCGGCACCGCCAGATAATACACGCGGTAGGTAAACCGGTTTACCTTGGGAAAAAGCCGTTTATGCATCACTTTTGCGGTGAAGAGTTGTGGCGCTATTTCCATGGCTTTTGAATACCCATGCGTTCTGCCATAGCAACCGCACTACCCAGCCCATCTTCATGGAACCCATAGCGCTGATACGCCCCGCAGAACCAGAAACGAGCCTTACCCTGTATCGTCGCGATTTCTGCCTGCGCACGAATGGCGGCTTCATCAAACAGCGGATGCTCAAACCAATGATCGTTATGCACCAGTGACGGTTCTGGTTCCCGGCCCGGATTAAGCGTGACGATAATAGGCTGTTGGGTTGCAAGTGGTTGCAGGTTATTCATCCAGTAACTCAGTGACATGTGACTGCTTTTATCGTGTTTTTCTTCGCTGATATATACCCAGCTAGCCCAGGCTTTTCTACGGTTGGGCATAAAGCTCACATCACTATGCAAGACGGCGCGGTTGGGCTGGTACTGGAAGGCAGAGAGAATGCGGCGCTCATCGGCTGTGGGGGTTTCAATCATCGCCAGCGCCTGATCTGCATGGCAGGCGAATACCACCTCGTCAAATGTTGCGTGTTCGCCCGTGCTATCGACGATTGTTACTGTGTCCGTTCCGCGGATCACTGTTGTGACTCCCGTGCCGATTTTGATACGATCTTGAAAAGATGCGCTTAGGCGTTTCACATATTCACGACTGCCGCCTTTTACCGTGTACCATTGCGGCTGGGCATTGACGGTAAGCAGCCCGTGATTTTCAAAGAAGCGAATAAATGTGGATGCCGGAAACTTCAGCATTTCTGAAAGCGGCGTACTCCAAATAGCCCCGCCCATGGCCAGAAGATAATAGTGACGGAACCATTCTCCTACGCCTAGTTTTTCCAAGCATTCACCGAGGGTCAAGGCGGGGTCGCTTGCTAGATAGGCGTTGGCACGCGCATTAAAGCGAAGAATATCCCGAATCATCCGCCAGAAATTAGGCCTTAACAGATTGCCTTTTTGAGCGAACACGTTACTTATATGTTGTGTGCCGTATTCCATCCAGCCGTTGTTGATGCTTGCCCCGAATGACATATCGCTTTTGGCGACAGGAACGTCTAAATGCGCAAATAATCCGGTTAGCAGGGGGTAATTGCGGTAATTGAAAACAATGAAACCCGTATCCACCGGCACCCTGCCATCCGTGGTGTTTACTTCCAGCGTGCGGCTGTGCCCTCCTACATCAGCGTTCTTCTCATACACGGTGATGTTATGATGCGAATGTAGCAGGTAGGCCGCGCCTAGGCCAGAAATCCCTGTACCTATAATGGCAATGTTTTGACGTTTAACTGACATAATGCTCTTACCATTGCGTGTTTCATTTTGCAGGAATGTTGCTGTATTCTAAACTATTGGTAAGGTTGGAGTGTGACCTTGACCGTAAGTCCGCAATCGGCATCCTCCAACCTGATGTTTCCCTGATGTTGTTGCACGACTGCTTTTGCCAGACTTAAACCCAGACCATTGCCTTCGGTCGAGCGACTGGCATCGCTTCGGTAGAAATGCCTGAATACTTTTTCTTTTTCCGCATCGGGAATGCCCGGACCCGAATCGGTGATGGCGATATACACCAGCCCGCGTTCCATGCCGGCGCTAATATCAATGACGGATGATTTTGGCGAGAATTTGACGGCGTTATCGAGCAGGTTGGCAAAGAGTTGGAACAGCAGATCGGCATCGCCTTTAACGTATAAAGAACCGGCGGTGTTGGTGTGGATAGAAATTCCTTTTTCTTCGGCAACTGGCTCATAAAGTTCCGTCACATCCTGCAAGATCGCGCGAAGATCTACTTCGGCAAATGCCTGCGAACGCTTTCCCTGCTCGATATTGGTGATACGCAGGAGCGATTGGAACACGCGCATCATTTTATCGGTTTCTGCGATTAAGCCGTCCAGATGCTGTTCCTCCACCTTCGTACCTCTCAGCGATTCAATATCGCTACGCAGCCCTGCCAGCGGGGTTCTTAAATCATGGGCGATGTTGTTGCTTACTTCCCGCACGCCGATCATCAGGGTTTCAATCTGCGCAAGCAGCTGGTTCAGGAGTTGTGCGAGGTTGCTCAAATCATCCCACTGCGTATCAATGGCGATACGTCGTGAAAGATCCTTGGTGGTCATGATATCGTGGGCTGTCAGCGCAATCCGGTTAATACGACTGACCACAAAATAGCTGATGCCAAAACTCACCAGTACCACCGCGGCCATGAGTCCTATCATCACCCCGCTTAAATGCTGGTATTGGGCAAACCGATCTGGTGGCACATGCACCGAGAAATCGGCCAGCATGTTCCATAAAATGCTGGCAGAAACGCCCAGCAGCACGGTAAACAGCGCCGCCATTTTAAAGCTGGAGCTGCCCAGATAGGCTCTAGAAGCTGTCTTCAATGATGTATCCCGCACCGCGCACTGTTTTGATGATAGAGTTGTTTTTATCCCCCAGTTTTTTTCTGAGGCGACTGATATGGACATCAATCACACTGGTTTGTGGGTCAAAATGATAATCCCACACGGCCTCTAGCAACATGGTACGTGTTACCAACTGACCCTTGAATTTGAGCAAATACTCTAGCAGCCTGAATTCACGCGTTTGCAGTTCAACCGTTTTTCCGGCGAGCTTAACCTTTCTTGCCAGCAAATCCATTTCCAGATCGCCTGCTTTTAGCAACGTGCTTTGCTGTGATTTTGCCGGTGACGCCCGCTTGCCAAGTGCTTCCACGCGAGCGAGCAACTCAATAAATGCAAATGGTTTGACCAGATAATCATCGCCGCCGGAGCGAAGCCCCGTCACGCGGTCGTCAATATCGCCCAGCGAACTTAAGATCAGCACCCCCGTGAGGTTGCCGGTGCCGCGCAATTCGCGAATGATGGCAAGCCCATCCATTTTGGGAAGCATGCGGTCCACCACCAGCACGTCATATTTTTCAGTCACGGCCAGATGCAGCCCGTTTTCCCCTTCTTCCGCCACGTCAACCGTATGTCCGGCCTCCTTGAGTCCCTTCTCAAGGTGTGTTCGTATTTTGGGATCATCTTCAATGATGAGTATGCGCATAACCTGCCGTATCCCTGTTGCTCATGGGCGCGTTGTAAAAAAACGAAGGCGCGTTGCGTCGAATCATACAGCGATATTTCTCTCAGTCAGCATCTTATAGAGGAAAAACCACAATAAATTCTGCCCCTACGGCAACGGATGTTTTGATAATCGTTGTCGACACCCTGACCTTAAAAAGGCGTCGCTTGGGTGCCCTTTTAAATGGCGGTGCGATATGTGCCAGCATCTTAAAGTTTCTCTCGCAGAAGCCAGAAGTAGCCAGAAGGAGTTGGATATTTTGGTTGGTGGGTTCAAACAACAGCTGCATTCTCGTTCTCACTTTTGCTGTGTACTAATTGCTCGCCTAGCTTGTTAAGATAATCTTTCGCTATCCATTGCAGGGATTGTGCTATCTCATAAATTTCTACAGAACTAAATTCTAGAGGAGAGCCAACATCAACAATCTTTGAATGCTCTCTAATTCTAAGACAAAGATTTCCACCCTCTTCTGATTGATAGACTTCACCTATCTTGAGAGGTTGCTCCGCCCCTGTTTTTATATCAACAATAAAAAAATCAAGCGTTAGCCAGTTGAATTGTATTTTCTGTCCTTTGGCGGAGAAGCCATCACGGGTGCTAGCAATTCCATTGCGGTGTGTTAGACAATCACGAATATCTTTTAGGCCTTTGATAATTTTTTTATTTGTATCAGAAAGTTCTAAACTAAAGCGAGTTCTCAACAATCCCGCCTTTCCATCTTTATTGGACAGGCCTTTGTCTTGGAAATCTTTTAAGAACTTTTTTTCTTCATCTTCTAAAATGTCATAGAGTGTTTGGCTGGCCAAGCGCTGCTTTTCCCCTGATCCTCTCCCTACACGATGATTATGTCGCTGCTTGTGAGGTTGGTGATGCCAACCAGGCTAATAACATCCGTGCCAAAGGTGATGAGTGTGTCGGAGCCACTGACCGATGCATGGCTCGTCACATCTTCAGCTGTGGTAACACCTAAGCCTGAAGCTGTGAATTGCAGTTTATCGGTGCCATGCACAAAACCGCTGATGGTGTCCTGACCATAGCCGGAAGCAAAGGCAAACGTATCGCTGCCGGTGCCACCGGTCAGCAGATCATTGCCTGTACCGCCGATCAGGGTGTCATTACCTGCGCCGCCGATCAGCGTATCATTTCCGCCCAGACCGCTAATACTATCGTGGGCAGCCGCTCCTGACAGAGAGTCATTGGTGCTCTCGCCACCTGTGAGTGTGAGATTAGGACCTGTGAATCCGGTGAAATAGGTTTCATTGAGGCTGCTGGCGTTCACTCCGGTCAGCTTCAGCTTCTGGCCATCGGTAAAGGTGATCTGAGCTGAACCTGATACCGTACCAATGGTGAGGTTGGAATAAGCAGCGATAGAGAGCTCAGTCACATCGATTCGCTCATTATCGGCCAGGCTAAAGTCATTGATAACATCCGTATCTGCGCTGGAAGAGGGCGTCATCACGTAAATGTCCGTCCCGTTGCCACCGGTAAATGTGTCGCTGCCAAGGCCACCATAGAATGTATCGTTTCCATCCATGCCCTGCAGCGTGTCATTACCGCCCAGTGCATAGAGCTTATCGTTGCCGCTGCTACCGCGCACGTTATCTGCAGAAGCAGTGCCTGTGAAGACCAATCCTTGAGAAAGATCGAGCGTGGTGTTATCAGCAAATTGCAGGGACGAGATCATACCGTTATAAATCTGACCCGATGTTCCAAACGCATTGGTCAATGTCATGCTGCCACCAAGAGAATTGGTGATGACCAGATTCTGCCCGGAACGAAACAGGGTGATGTTGGAGGCGACCGTAGCATCCGTATAGCCGATCACGTTTGTACCTCCGGAATCTGCAGAGATGGTGTCGTTGCCTTCTGTCGCGCTGGTGCGGTACACATCGTTACCGAAGCCTGCATTCATGCTGTCGTTGTCAGCACCGCCTACCAGCGTATTGTTCCCCTCAAGCCCTTGCAGCGTATCATTGCCTGCCAAGCCGTAAATAATATCGTTTCCAGCAGATCCACGCAGTAACGTATCTGCCTGAGCGGTGCCAGTCAGAGGCAATCCTTGAGTGAGATCGATTTCGGTTCCATCTGAAAATTGAACTTTAGAGAAACACGCACTCAGCGTATGACCGGAAGAGCCAAAGGCGCTGGCCACTTTGATGCTGCCGCCAGAGGCATGCGTAACGATCAGATCCTGCGCAGACCGAACGAAAGTTAGATTGGCTAGCGTTGTATTGTCTGTGTAGGCCAATATGTCATTGGTATCAGCGGTGATGGTATCGTTACCTTCTCCTGCTGCTACACGATAGTTGTCATATCCCGACTCTCCTTTCATCGTGTCGTCGCCCGCTCCACCGATCAGCGTGTCATCGCCATTTCCTCCGCGCAAGGTATCATTACCAGCCAAGCCATATTGAACGTCATTATTGGCTCCTCCAAGCAGACTATCTGCATTGGCCGCTCCTTTGGAAACAAAGACGTTGGTCAATACAAGGCTGGTACTATTGTTGAATTGGATATCGGAAACGTAGCCCTGATTGGTTCCGCCAGAGCTATACATGTCTTTCACGGTAATCTGGTTGCCAGAACCATAATTGACCAACAGGTCATTACCGGACTTATCAAGGCTGATATTCTGAATGCGGATACCATCGGTGAAGCTGATGTGGTTTGTGCCATTAGTATCAGAGATCGTGTCCAACCCATCCCCTGCTTGGAATTGGTAGACATCACCACTGACGCCTCCGACCAATGAGTCATTACCAACGCCTCCGACCAATGTGTTGGAGCCGCCGCCACCGTTCAGCGTGTCATTGCCCGCCAAACCGTAGAGCACATCATTCGCGTCACCACCATACATGGAATCATCTGATGCACCACCCGTGAGCGTTTGGTCTACCTCAGCGATATGCGTGAATCCCGTGAAGTGCGATTCGGCAAGAGAGGCCGCACTAATCCCCGTCAACAGCAGCTTCTGGCCGTTATTGAAAAGCACCTGAGCATTACCGGATTGATCGGAAATCAGCAGTTTATTAAACTCGGAAACATGTAGATCGGTAATATCAATCACCTCACCGCCAGTGAGTGAAAAATCAGCGATCGTATCTGTCGTCGATGCGCCAATATTCTCGATATGGAACGTATCTGCGCCCGCGTCGCCATATAGTGAATCACTGCCTGCACCGCCGAACAATGTGTCATTGCCTGCTTCGCCCCACAACACATCATTACCTGCAAGACCATAGAGCAAATCATTGTGGCTGGTGCCGTGCATGTAATCTGCAGCAGCGGTGCCGGTAAACGGCAGACCAGACGTCAGGTCTATGGATGTGCCATCTGCAAACCGAATCTCTTTAGCATCCTGATAGAGACCAGATCCCACCGAACCAAGAGCCTCCTCAATGGTAATCACGCCACCCTGAGCATGTGTCAGCACCAGATTATTACCCACATGCGCGAAGGTGACGTCGGCTGCTGTGGTAGCATCCGTAAACACAATCACATCATGGTAGGTGCCATTGCTACCTTGAGTCGTAATGGTATCGTTACCCTGATTGGCAATGAATAAATACTGGTCGTTACCAACCCCACCAGCCATCAGGTCATTACCAGAGTTACCGGTGAGTTGATCATTGCCCTCAGAACCAAAGATCACATCACTGCCAGACAATCCGTTCACAACATCGTTGCCTGTGCCGCCAAACAACGTGTCTGCCGCAACCGTCCCCTGCAGGATAGTCCCATCATAATAATCAAACAGAATCTGGCCGTTATAGAGCGTGAATCCCAAAGACTCCGGATTATCCATATGCTCATCTGCCAGATCTTGCAGGAGCGCCACCTCGCTTTGCGTAACAGGACCAAACTGATCCATGCGTGCGGCCAAAAGCTTTAATGCATGCGTCCAGTAAGCGTCATTGTTGGCCACCGTGCTGGCAGTCATATTATCCAGAATCGTGGTTAAGTCTCCCAGCAGCAACGTATCGGTCGCGTAGTCATATTGTGCGTCGCTGAAGATGTCGCGTAACGCAGAGGTCGCCAGCAAGCGATCGGTCATTTCGCTTTGGAATGCCGCAAACGCCTTTTCATATTGTGTGGCGGCAGTATAGCCGGGCGTGGCCTGACCAGCCTGTCCTGTGAACGCCTCCAGAAATGCCAGTTCCCGCTTATCGACATACATCCCGCGAGAGGTGCTGTAATCCGTTACATCGGCCCATTCCAGCATGATCGCTCTAACCTGCGCATCCCAGCCCGCCGCATCAGCAGGCGCGCTGTCAGCCAGATCCTTTACCATATCCATCAGCGTTTCATTGCCCGTCATGGCTACCGCCAGAGAATGAATGGTGCCATAGCCACGGCTATGCGGCAGCAGCAACGTCTCCGGATCAATGGTTGAGCCTGCCGCATCCGGATCATCAATCGTATTAAACTGTCCCGTATTAAACCAGATATCAATGATCTGATGTGCCACCCCATTTTGCGTATAGGTGCCATCCTGTGTAATCAGGTTGCCCTTCTCCCACACATCGACGGGATTATAATTCAAGTCAATGGAGGTGATGCCTCTTTGTGCCAGAGTCGTCAGTTCCCCTGCATCGGTCTGGCCATCGATATCGGCATCCTGCCAGATGCGCAGGCTCGCAAAATCGGTATCCGCAGCCGTGATCATCCCATCCGCGTTGCTATCCAGCTGCGACAGCACATCAAACCCCGATGTGGTGGCATTGCCAAACAGTTCATTGATCTGGTCGATCTGACCGTTGTTATTCAGATCGCGGGCGAGGAAGCCTTCATTCGCACCCACCCAGCCCACTTCTTCCAACTGCGGATCCGCATCCACATTGAAGAACACATTCACCTCATCGATGGCCTTCACCTCAATGCCATCGCCACCCAAATCCAGCACCAGCGGGCTGGACAGCGTGCCCGCAGCGCCCGCACCATCCGCCGCTTCCTGCGCCGCATCGCCGGGGGTAAGGGGCGCATCTGGTAGCGTTGACCCTTCATCTGGCAAATAAGGAAGCATGAACTTCCCAATCCCATCCAAAAGTTTCCCAAGACCATAACGGGGCAGAGCTTGTCCCGGATTTTCAAACCCAAGCGTGAACAACCCATCTGCGGTCATTCCTATGATATAAGGTACTTGTCCAGCACCACTAACACCGATAGCATCTATTAAATGACCAGCCGCATCACCGATGTCTATGCCATTTATATCCGGCACATCTACAATCTTATCACGAAGAAAATCGGCTAGAGCATCAGATAAGTTACCAGCGGGAATTTCTCCTGTTTGGGCAATATCAACCCACGAACCAGAACCAACATACTCTTCAAACATAGACCCTCCCCATGCTGAGCGAGGGATATTCATGTTATCAAAAGTAGAGTAGTGATTTTGCGCAATCTCCTGTGGTTCCAAGTGTCCCGTTCCGTTACCTAAAGGATTCTGCGGGTCAAGGTGGTTAAGTCGTCTATCAATATCGTTTATTGCTAAATTCTTTTGTACGGAGCCAATCTGCTCACCATACCCTGCAGCTGAGAGCACGTCATTTGCGTATTGTCCAAACCCTGAAGTGTTGTTTACTACCGACTTTCCGATAGCGCCGTAATAATCACTTTCACTAGTCAAGTAATCATAATAGTCTGAAATCGCCTGCGCCTGAGCAGCCGTACCAGCCGTTGCATTAATTTGATTTTTATGTCCATTCAACACACTGGAAGTTATTGGCATTCTACTCTCCTTTTGTCACAAACGAGTTAATTAATTCTATCACTGCAGTATTGATTTCTCTGTATTGCTTCAAATGTGGAAATTCACGAAACCCTACTTCAACTAACAATCTATCATTGACACCAAAAGCAGTATTGCAGCGCGAATTAACGTTATGAGTACATATTATCCATTCTTCGGGCTCATGAGGGTTGCCCTTCAAGAAAACGTCTTCTTCATACGCACTTGCAGGAATTTTGTAGTAATCAAGACCCAGCCAATTCAGGCTACGGATGAATATTGGTTCATTCGATTTTAATAGCTCACTTGTAACTTCAATATCACTTTGTGTTCTATAGAAAACCAGATGTGCTTTAGGACCATTCGCTTGAATTCGTATATTCAGATTATTGGCCTGATCCCCGTATGATGAAGCCGGTTTCATACTTGGATAATCCACCATTAGATAAAGCTCGTTATTGTGAGGCATGCCATCTGGATCATTTCCACCTTGCCACAAATATCCTCGTGGGATGCGTAAGCTCGTGCCATTGATAATAAACTCCCCAATACCCGTTCGCAGCGGCTCCCATGGACATTTTGGGTTTGTAGGAACAAATCCCGGCCTTATTAATCCATCACGCCAAGATTCAAACGCGACACAATCTTTAGACTTCACAATGTCGTCTGGCACATAAAACTTGGAACCATCAGCAGCTGAAATGCCAATTCGTTTTGGGTTGATGTGTGGCCAGCTATGCGTGAAATCAATGGCCGCTAGAACCATCAGGCCCGCCAACACATACCGCAGATATTTTTTATACCGCCTCAACGCACTACTACTTACACCTGATTTTTCATTCCCGACACCCTAGCGGACGATCGTTCTTGATGTCCATTGCTTTTACCGCATCGTGGCTATGCCAAGAATGCATGCCTCATAGTGGGACACATCGCATGGCTGGGGCAAACAACATGCTACAAAGAAGATGACCCCGCGCACAAAGTGCGGCGGGGTCATAACTCTACGGTGCTTAAAGCACCTTATCATAGCAACGCATTCCGACACGGCTATACTACGACTGAGCAAAGAGTTGCAAAATTCCTGGTTTCCGTCAAGAGTAATGACCAGAAAACACACAGGAGTTAATTATGCCTTATACTCTGGGTATTGATATTGGCATCGCCTCTTTTGGATACGCTGGCGTTGATCATAGCGTGCAACAGATTGCTTTCTCGGGTGTCCATATATTCGAGGCTGCCGAAAACCCAAAGGATGGAGCATCATTGGCAGAGCCAAGGCGCGAGAAAAGAGGATTACGCCGAGTCATTCACCGTCGTGGCCTGCGCAAGCGTGCAATCCGGCAATTATTAGCAGAACACGGCCTTAATACTGCTGCTATTGATCAAGTGTGTTCTAAAACGGGAAAAAGCAATCCTCCTCACAGTCCTTGGGATTGGCGCAAGGAAGGGCTTGAACGCAGGCTTACCGATGATGAGTTTGCCCGTGTACTGTTCCACATCGCGAAACGTAGAGGGTTTCAAACCAATCGTAAAAGCGCTGTAGCAAACGATCTGGAGGGCAAGAAAGCCCTGAGTGGTGCTCGGGAGCTTCAGGTGGCGATGGAGCGGGCGAATGCACGGACGGTAGGTGCGTACCTTGCTGTGCTACCTAAGAAACGCAATGGCGACGGTTCTTATGAGCGATTTGTAACTCGTGACCTGCTGCGCAGTGAGGTCAGGCAGCTCTTTGCGGCACAACAGAAGTTTGGCAATGCTAAAGCAACCGATGCACTGCTTGCTGAATATGCTGGCAACGGTGATGTCGCCAAGCGCAACACTAAGGAAGGTGACGGTATTGCCTTTTATCAAAATCCACTCCAGTCATCGGAGCATATGGTGGGTTACTGCACATTAGAGCTGAATGAGAAGCGCGCCCCGAAATTCTCTTACAGCGCGGAGCTATTTGTTTTGTGGTCAAAGCTTAACCACACCAAAATCCGCGATATGGGAGGAAGCGAACGATTTCTGACGGCTGATGAGCGCAACCAGTTAGCAGAGCTTGCGCACAAAAACAAAGGCGGGGTAAGCTATAAACAGGCTCGCAATGCGATTGGGTTAAGTGATGAAGAACGCTTCAATATCAGCTACCGAAAGATTAAAGACGAAGATAATAGCTGGATAGCAATTCGTGACACTTCAGAGAAAACCACGTTCCTTAAGATGCAGGGTTACCAGACACTGAAGGAGGCTCTCGATAATGGCAGCGCCACAGACTGGCAACGCTGGATAGGGGTTGATCGTAACAAGCTAGATGAGATCGCCCGCATTTTGTCATTTTATGAAGATGAAAAGCAAATTCATATAATGCTGTCAGCTTTAGGACTCCACCCTGAGCAAATAGGTAAACTGTCCGCTATCAATAACTTCAGTAAAACGGTTGATCTGTCATGCAAGGCCATTCAAGCCATTCTCCCCTATCTACAGGCTGGGCTAACCTACGACAAGGCGTGTAAAGAGGCAGGCTATCATCACAGCCAGAAACCACGCAAAGAACTGAACAAAATCCCGCCCTTTGAGGATATTCGTAATCCTGTTGTTAACCGTGCTATGGCGCAAGCACGCAAGGTCATGAACGCCATCATTCGCACCTACGGCATGCCTGAGCAAATTATCGTAGAATTATCCCGCGATATCGGCCGCAACTTTAAGGATCGCAAAGACATTGAGCGAGAGCAAAAAAAGAATCAGGCTTATCGAGAGGAAGCAAAAAAGCACATTGCAGAGATTCTGCGGTTACCTGAAGACAACATTACTGGCGAAGAGATTCTGAAATATCGCTTATGGAAAGAGCAAGAAGGGTTCTGCCCTTATTCCGGTGAATATATAGAACCGGATACCTTGCGCGATCCAATGGCAACCCAGATTGATCACATCATTCCTTACAGCCGCTCATGGAATGACTCTTACATGAACAAGGTGCTCTGCCTCACAGGAGAGAATCAGAGCAAGGGTAACCGTACACCCCGTGAGTATTTGGACGAGAACCGTCTGCGAGCTCTAAAAGTGTTTGCGGCCAAACTGCCACCCAAAAAAGCCGAGAATTTGCTGATAGAAAGGTTTGATGAAGAAAAGGCAGCTGCTTGGAAGGACCGAGCTCTCAACGATACACGTTATATGGCTCGACTGCTGAAAAACCAGCTGGAGAACTTACTGTCTGTGAAAGTACATACCCGCAATGGCGCGCTCACAGCGCACCTACGCGGTGCGTGGGGATTTCCAGATAAAGACCGCCGTAATGACCGTCACCACGCACTGGATGCCATTGTGCTGGCCTGCTCAAGCCAAAGCATGGTGCAACAATTGGCTAACTGGAATAAATACGAGGCTCGCAGCCGGAATACTGCAGAAAAACCTCGCCCTCCTAAACCTTGGGAATCATTCCGAGAAGATGCCAAAGCATCTATAGAACGCATCTTCGTCAGCCGTATGCCGGTTCGGAAAGTTACCGGACAGGCGCATCAAGATACTATCCGCAGTATCCGATCGACCGAAGACGGAGATCGCCAAATCATCCAACGCGTCAAGTTGAAATCTCTTACCTATGCGTTGTTAGAAAATATGGTCGATAAGGAGCGCAATATCCGGCTTTACACGGTGCTGAAAGAGCGACTCGACCAGTTTGATGGTAAAGCAGATAAAGCCTTTGCAACCCCCGTCCATATGCCCGTGAACGACCCGAACAAAAATGGGCCAGAGATTCATTCGATACGAGTAATCACGAATGAAAAGAGCGGTGTAGAGATTAATGGCGGATTGGCTAGCAATGGCGACATGGTGCGGGTAGACGTCTTCCAGAAAAATGGCAAATATTTTCTGGTTCCCATTTATGTACATCATTTTGCAGCAAAAGAACTGCCAAATAAGGCGATTATGCAGGGTAAGCATGAAGAAGAATGGGAAGTAATGGACGATAAAGACTTTATTTTCTCTCTCTATAAAAATGATCTGGTGCGCATTAAGAGCAAGAAAGAAGATTACCTCGGCTACTACCTCGGAACAGACAGATCAACTGGGGCAATAAGTGTGCGCACACATGATAACGATCCCGGTTTTGGCAAAGATGGAATAACAAGGATTGGCGTTAAGACTTTGTTAGCCTTCGAGAAATATACTGTGGACTATTTCGGCAATATCTCGCCGGAGGGTTCTCCGGGGATTAGGGAGCAACGTCTTGGCTTGGCGCACAGTGATGATTCAGAATCCAGCGAAGCTGAACCTATCGAAAGGTCAGCTGCGACTAGATAATGAACAGGGAGAATTTACTCTCCCACTGGAAGATATCACTGCGCTCATTCTGGAATCACCGCAAATCACTCTTAGCGCTGCTTTGTTATCCGCCTGTCAGGAACATGGGGTTGCCATCATCACATGCGATCACACCCACACACCTAATGGCGTTCTGCTGCCATTCCAGCCTCATTCACGCCAGAGCAAGGTAGCCCGCATTCAACAATCATGGAGCGAACCGCTACGCAAGCGCCTATGGCAACGGGTGGTGCAAAGCAAAATTCGCAATCAGGCTTTATGCCTAGAACATTTCACCAGCAACGAAGAGGCAAAGCCGATCTATGCCATGGCTGGTCGGGTTCAGTCTGGTGATCCGGATAATATCGAAGCGCAGGCCGCACGTGCCTACTGGCAACGTCTCATGGGTAAAGATTTTCGCCGTGGCGATAACGATCTGATCAATGCTGCTTTGAATTATGGTTATGCCGTGATACGCGCTTGTGTAGCCCGTTCACAAGTTGCTTATGGCCTCATCCCGGCTTTTGGCATTCACCACGACAATGATCTCAATGCCTTCAACCTGACCGATGATATGATGGAGGTATTCCGTCCATTCATAGATCGTGAAGTGGTCTGGATCAAGCAAGCAGGGTTGCTGCAGCCAGACGTAACCGCCCTATCCACCAGCACTCGCCAGCGGCTGGCTAATATCAGTAATAGACTATGTTTGTTAGATACAAACAAACACAACCTGACCAATGCCTGCGATGCAATGGCAGCCAGTTTGGTTAGCGCCATCGAAGGCAAGGATTCCTCCCTGCTAACACTTCCCGAGCTGCCGCAGGAAAGCAATGACGTATGAGTACAGGAAAGGATCGTTTTATGTGGTTGTTCGTTTTCTTTGACCTTCCTGTCAAAACTAAAAAGGAGCGTCATGCTGCAACACGCTTCCGGAATTTTCTTCTCAAAGACGGCTTTATGATGATACAGTTCTCCGTCTATGCGCGTATCTGCAACGGTCAGGATCGTGTGGATAAGCATGTGCAAAGACTGTTAATAGAGCTGCCTCGGCAAGGTAGCGTACGCGCCATGCAGGTAACCGATAAACAATATGAACGGATGAAAATCCTTGTTGGAACCAAACAAAACAACGAAAAAACTAAGTCTGAGCAACTCGTTTTATTTTAGAGTCACTCAGACTTATTTGGTCTTTTCAGTATATTATCGCCAGAGGATCATAGCATAGCCGTGTCGGATGGGAAGCTATGACTTGAAGTATCATCAATATCATCC
>Ga0214923_10000228_pt1 | contig 86457 bp, 87 predicted proteins | sample LL1510_MetaG_FD_177993 | JGI IMG/M metagenome (GOLD analysis project Ga0214923, IMG submission 177993) | Freshwater microbial communities from Lake Lanier, Atlanta, Georgia, United States - LL-1510 | ecosystem: Environmental > Aquatic > Freshwater > Lake | place: USA: Georgia | collected... | reverse complement strand
TGCCTTGTCGCGTGGGGGCCCAGGGGCATCGGGTGGATGCAACGCGACTATGTCGAACCGATCGATGTGGGGAGGTAAAATCTCCCTGGCGCTCGATACATACATGTGCGGCGTTGATGCCCAGCAGGAAGGCGGTGGACGGTATGAGGATGACGATGCGGAGGCTGCGTGGCATGATCAAGGAAGAGTTGGCGCGCGGGCTGGGTGAGGGCGCGGTGTGGAAGGCGCCGTATCACGGTCCCAAGGTCGTGATGGGAGGGGTTTATCGGAATCCGAAGGGACACGTCGTGACGGTGAGATACTTCGAAGACGACGTGGTCGACTATGATTATGCGAGCGGTGGGCGGGAGGAGAGCGTTGTCGATGCGGACCTTGATGATTTGCAGAAGTTGCTGGTGACGGGCGGGTTTGGACCCATTTAGGGTCGTCGAGGGTGGGGTGGTGAAAAAACCCGGTGTGTCGGGGCCTGCGGCCCCATTAAAGGGGTAAATGGTGATATATAATGTTTGAGGTTTGTTATGGCGCGCAGGAATGGTTCGAGGGTCGACGAGGCGATGTTGAGGCGGTTCGTTCGTGAGACGTTGCGTGACGAGGGGCGGCGGAAGAGTTTGATGGTGGAGGCGGTGCTGGCGAGCGATGAGCTGGCCGACGTGATTTTTGAACATCGTGTCGAGCGGCTCCTGTTGGAGCAGGAGGGCGGCGGTGACATGACAGTGGGTTCGGTGCTGGCGGCGATCGACGACAAAGTGAGTTCGATGGATGATTCTTTGTCGAAGTTGATCGAAGCGATCTTGCAGATGGCCATGGAATATGCGCCGGACAAACTGAAGAACAAGGTCAAGGACAACGAGGAACTGCAATCGGCTTTGAGCCAGGGAAAAGACGCGGTCGAGATCACGGGTTGGTTCAAGAAGTTGGTTGAGCTTGCGAAGGGGCTGAAGGTAGCGTGGGAAGATGCGAAGAAGGCTCAACCTGACAGTTTGAAAAAGAAGTTGCAGCATTTGTGGGGAAAAAACAAGGATGCGATGAGGGAGACGTTTGAGCACGTAAAGTCCTTGAAGGACCTATATGAAAGCAACGAGACCTTCAAGAAGATGATCAACGCGGCTGGTTTCGAGAAGCTGAAGGAATTTGCAGCGAAGGGTGTCGAGATGGCGATCAAGTCTATTCCGTATGGAAGCCAGTTGGTGGCCGGAGCGAAGATGCTGGTGTCGATATCGAAATTGGGTGGTAAGATCATGTCGTTGTTCAAGAAGGCGAAGGCGGCCGATGCGCCTCCGCAGGAAAAGTTGGCGGCGATTGCGAAGAACTTGGCCAAGGGCAAGGACCAAGACCTCGGTGAGTTCGGTAAGATCCTGCAGATGAACGATGACCTCGAGGCGGTGTTGGACGACAAGCTCGAGGCGCAGTACATCACTTGGTACACGGATCAGCTGCGGAAGGTGGCGCCCAACACCAAGCTTTCCGAATTGAACATCAACAAGTTGGTGACGGATTGGATCAAAAACAACTACGGCAAGCAGGCCGCCAACGTCGGCGTCGCCGGGTGAGCCCTCGAGAGCTCGGTAAGCAATCCGCCTTTGCGGAAAATTTCTACATGAAATAAAAAGAAAAAAATTTTGAAAATTTGGCTGTGGGTGCTGTATGATGAAGATCGACGGGCTACAAGCATTAGTGGTGATGCAGTAGGCTTTTAACCTTCAGAACTGTGTTCGACTCACAGGTGGCCCACCGTCAATCGAAAATGTTGGAATTATAAACCATATCGATGTTTTATCTGATCGATATGGTTTATCTTTTAAAGCATGTCCCAAAGAGAATGGCAAGGAGGCGTTGGACGTGGGCAATAAGAACGATATGATCTTACGTAATTCGGCGGAGTGTGCTTTGTGCGGTGACGAGGTGGAGAGCCAGAGCGTCCACGACTTCCAATGGTGTGGTTGTGGAGAGATCTTTGTCGATGGAGGCAGGTCGTACCTGCGGCGGGGGGCACGTGACATATCGAACTTCATCGACACGTCGCTGGTCGTGAAGCGCTCTTGACATTTTTCTTCTGTCGTCCGAAAGAAAAGTGTATTTAGGCAGAGGTGCGACGTATTATTGATCACGAAATCAAAACGGAAGAGAATTTGAAAGATGACGAAGAAAGAATTGGCATTGATCGAGCATCGCCTTTTTTTGGCCAGTGTTCGACCCGAGTGGAACCTCGAAGTTTGTCGTCAGATGCAGTTGGATGCGGCAATCCTCGTCGAGGAAGTAAAGAGGTTGCGTGAAGTGTTGTATGGTGAATTGAAAGACGACGTTGTCAACCATATCTAAGCAAGCAAATGAATAATTCAAAAAATTTTACTGACGAAGATATTGGGGTGGGTAGCGGGGTGGTGGTTCCACCGTCACGACCGTCGTTGTTGACGCTGAATTCGGTTGATTATTTGAAATTACGAAGTGAATGTCTGCGACGTTTCGACGAAAAGCTCGTGGAGTTGACACCATTGGTCGACGAATTGTACGAGCTCGAGAGCGGAGGTGTCGGTCTATCCGATCGTCACGAAGTTGAAGACATAATTGATTGTTTAGCACGCATGAGATCAGCGATAACGGCGCTGAAGGGCGGTGAGTGACGTCATGTTGAACACCTGGCAGACGTTGGCAATCGTCTTCATGCTGACGATGTGGATGATTTGGTGGAGCTCCACGAGCAATAGATAAACGAACTTGAACCTCCATACTTAGAACTGTTGGAGTTTTGTCGTGGAAGATAAAAATTCGATCAAAAAATCGTCGCGTATCCTGCGTACACCGGAGGAGATATGCGAAGCGTGTAACGAATACATAAAGATGAGAGAAGATAAGAGGAAGCAGAAGGAAGAACGCTACTTAATGGTATTCGAATTCTGCTTTCCGATTTTTTTCTTTTTGTTTTTGTTCTTGTTGCCCAAGTGTTTTTGATCTTGGGGGCTTAACGATTTTTGGTCGCTGTGGCGATTTTTTTACGCCTGTTTAGCAGATATTCGTCGGTTGAATCAACTTTTCCATCGTTGTTGACGTCTTCATCTTCTTGGCCCACTGGATCAAGTCCCTTGGGGTTTCTTTTTTCTTCCATTAGTTCTCTTAGTATATTTTTCACGTAATATCTGAGTTGCTGTTCTGGGTTCATGTTTTTCTCGCGGTGTGGAGCCCCATCTGTTTGGCCCAATTGTTTATTTTGCCTTTTATGTCGTCTGGAACCAAAACACTGGGTTCGTTATACTTGGGGTCATCCAGCAATTCGGTGTCGTAATCTTCTTCGGGGTGTGAGCCGCCGAAGTGGTATTTCTTTTTCTCTTCCAGCAAAACTTCTTTGATGAATTTTTTGAGCGTCGACATCAGTCGAGGTCCTCTAGGCATGTCGGCACCTCTCCATCGATGAGGACGCCACCGGCGCCTCCCGCATCATTTTCTGGGTTTCCGTCATATTCATCGGCACCACCAGCCCCACCACCCGACGCTGGTTGTGGTGGTGGAAGTGGTTTTTCGTTTTTTAGTTCACAGGCGGCGGCGGCAACGGTGGCAGCAAGGAAGCAAAACAATGATGTTTTGATTTTGATTAAGTTCATCACTTGCCCTTGAGGATCTTGGACACAGGTTTTTTGGACCACATACGACAGCTCCAGTAGGCGGCCTTGGTACGATCCGAAGCCCTACCAGTTCCGCAACCGTGACGGGCACGGAAGCTCTTGCGTGCCTTTGGGTTATCACGGCGTATCTGCATGTTTGGGTCCCCGAAGTTCACCTTCTTGATGTTTCCGGTTTTCTTGTCCTTGACGTACACTTTGTATTTTTTGACGTCGCCCTTCATGGGTTTTCCAAGCGTTACTTTGCGGCCACGGTACTCGGCCTCGTGAAGATTGGCATCTTGAATCAACACGCTGTAGATGTATTCTTCGATTTCTTCGATCGATCTGCCGAGTGGATCCGTCTCGACGAAGTCGAGTGCGGCTTCCTGGGCAATTTCACGGGCTGATTGTTCTTCGTACCCTGGCATGGCGGGGAATTCCCTGGCGCTGTCGACGAATTCTTGTGCATAAGTTATCAACGGATCCGTTTCGTCAGATTTGTTGAGGTTGATCTCGTAATCCTCCAGGAGGCCTGCTTCATCCAGCATGATTCCTTCGGAAATTATTTGTTTGAGTTGTTGTAGCGTAACGTACATGTTTCAGCGACCTTTGTTACGAAGTTCTTCGAAGACTAGTTTCTTGATGAGGTCCAAAGATTCGTTTTTGCTTTTGATGTTGAGCGTCTTTGGATAACCTTTTTCACCTGGGCGCTTTCGAGGCAGGCCCTTCTCACGACGATCGCGAATGTTATCCCAGAGGCCTTTCTTTTTCTTCTTTTTTCCCTTTCTCTTTCTGCCTTCTGCTATTTCGTATTCTTCGTCCTCGTCTTCGAGGTCGTAGTCTTTGTGGTATTGATATTCGGTATAGCCATAAGCATCGTTTAGGTCATTGTAAGCACGAGAAATTTTGTATTGAACCCATCCTTGGAGTTCGTCGTCTTCGCCAAACATTTCCAGCAGTTCTTCTGCCATTTCTCTAATACGATGGAGTTGGGAGAGGGCCATTTCGGCCTCGTGGTCCGGATGACCTTCGTTCCAATCTTTTCCTTCGTGGTCCATGTCGTCGTGCATAGTTGATTGTTCTTTCTTGCCGTCGCCGAATATGTATTGGCAAGCATATGAAAATAACTCTAAAGCAGTTGCGAAGTTTGATTAGGGAAGCCCTCGAAGAGGAGGCCGATTTCCCTGGGAGATATCGCGGGGCAGGTGAATACAGTGAAGATGACCCGGAGAGGTTAGCGTATCAAGGGATGCTAGATCTGGACGAGGAGGACGACCCCCGTGCGAATACGAATCAGTGAGCTTCGTAGAATTATCCGGCAGGTCTTGTCGGAAAGCGGATTGAGTGCGAGCGGGGTGGATCCAACCAAGTTGGATCCAAATTCAAACGGTTTTTACCCATACGAACTGGAGCGCGGGGTGGACATCCAGGCGAGGTGGTATAAGTCTCCTGGAGCGACGGTGGGCGGTGACGGTGATCCAGGACGTCCATCTGATCCTGAAGAATACATTGGGATGAAGCAGAAGCAGGCCACCCCCGAAGGTGAAACCGTCGATTCAACTGCCGACGTTGAATGATAATTTTTATTTGTACAAGCGGTTGTGGTGATTGTATTGTAGAAACAAATGGTATTTCCCGAAAACATCAAGGACAGAGAAGAATTCGTTTTTGAACAAGTTTTATCAGGAAATTTTGAGGCCGAATGGACCCCTTTGGAGTACCTTGTCCAAGGAAAGACAGTGAAGCTCAATGTAATGAAGGACGCACTAAAAGTTGACGGTGTGCGTGTCAATGTTTCGGCTCAATTTCAGCAAAAGCTGGCGGACGTCTTTGATGCGTCTCTTTTGACGGCGCAGGTCGTTGATTTGATGTATATCCATGCTCAAAAAAGAATTGACCCGCAGCCGATGCCCATTTCTTCAACTGTGGCAGCGATGTTGAAGCATAGTCAAAATGTCGATCGTGCGATCGGAAGTTCTGATCCAGGTGGTTTGATTGCTCCTGTAGGAAAGCATTGGGTCTTGGATAAGAAGTTAGAGTCACTTCCAGATCGCGCGTGTACTTATGGTTGGCACTTCGTCGGAACGACGATGAGGGGGATAAAAGGGTATTCTGTTGCTTCGCAGTATAACCAAAATTTTCCGAAAGCCCAAAACAACAGTGTTATTCAGCAGAATACGTGTGGCCACGACATGTGGCATCTGGATTATTCTCAGACGTGTCAATTAGTTTCTCAAGTGTGTTGGGTCGATGGTGAAGAGAAGAGGTTCTCTGATCTTTTGCAGGATGCCAATCTTCACAACTTAGTAACCCATGCTGGAGCTCTTAAGATCAATAGGCAACCTGGAACAACCCCGTTTGTTGGAACCATGGTCCTTTTTCCCACGAAGATTGTTGTTGATTCATCGAACGGTGTGGCATGACGTACGAATATCACTGTAATTTTTGCGGACACGAATTTGAAACCATCCAGTCTATCAAAGAAGATCCTCTAAGAAAGTGTCCAAAATGCAATTCTGATTCGTTGCGGAGGATGATCAACGCGACGCCCTTTATTTTGAAGGGTGACGGTTGGGCAGCTGACAATTATTCAAAAAAGAATTGAGTACATGAATTTGCCATCTCACCTTGATAAGATGAACCTGTGGCTCAAGACAAACGCATGTTGGCCTTAGCGGCCCGGATTGCTTTTGAAAATAATGGTTCCGACAATCGTTCATTTTTTCTTGGGGCCGTTGGGCAACGCAACGATGGGGTGATTATGACAGCGCGGAACATTTCTGCGACAGATTATGCTCCAAAACACCACGCCGAGGCCAGGCTGTCCAGAAAGCTGACGCCTGATTCTGTCGTTTGGGTTGCACGTGTTGCAAAAAAGGACGGTTCTTGGGCCATGGCAAGACCATGCAACGGTTGTCAGCTGAGAATGAGAATAGTTGGGGTCAGAAAAGTTTTCTATACGATTGGTCCAAATGAATGGGGTGTCATGTTGCTGTAATTCATGGAGGATAACATGGGAAATGTAGTTGATTTGAAAGAAAGACTAGAAGAGTGGAGAATGGTTTTTTCGTCTTCACATTCATGTCTCAATGTGTCCGTATCAAATCATGGACGAATTTCGTTGAAAACCGAGCGTGACACCGTGGTCTTGGACCTGGTATCATCATCAAATTTTATCACTTCCATCCAAAATGGAATCGATTTGTTGTGCGCAACTCAAAGCAGTGATTATTGAAAGGAATAATATAGAATATGTCTAAGAAGAATGTTGAATACGATCGTCGTCAACCCAATCACGTACCACCAGTTTTTAACATGGATGATCTCGGATACTCAACCGATGATGAGCTTTATTCCCTCGCCAATCGGCTCGAATCAGAGAGGCTTCAGCTGTTGAATAGAGGCGTAGACACTTACAATTGGGAAATTGAGATTTGCTACGTTCGTAGGGAGCAACAGCTACGAAAGCTACGTTCCGAACGTCATTCGGATTGGTTGGCGGCGATGATGCACTCCGGTTCGGAAGATGCAGATCATTCAATCACCGTCGACGATGATCGTAACCAGAGCGTCAACTGAAATGAACATCGAAAAACAACTGAGCAATTCTTCAATTTCAAATTATCTCAAAGCTCTTCAATCGTATCCACAGTTAGATCACGAACAGCTCGTGGAACTTTTCAAAAAGTACGAAAAGGGAGGCAATGAATCAAAAATTGCGAGAAAAAAGTTGGCCGAATCTAACTTGAGGCTCGTTGTTTACGTTGCAAAGAAGCACAAAAGTCACAATATTCCCATCGAAGATCTCATCCAAGAGGGAAACTTGGGCCTTTTGAAGGCGATTGAAAGGTTTGATTGGTCCAAGGGTTTTCGTTTTTCGACTTACGCTTTGTGGTGGATCAAGCAAGCCATCAGCCAGTACATCCTAAAGCGCAAGAAAATCATCAGACTGCCAGCATACGTTGCTTCGGCTCAAAAGAAGATGATCGAAGCTGTCGACAGTTTTAGGGAATCGACGGGTCATGAACCCAGCATTGAAGAAATTTCTTCAATGGTCGATATCTCTGAATCGGTAGTCAAAGCGACGATGCAATCTGGTCGCAACGTGATTTCTTTGCAACAATCCTTGGATGAATCTAAGGAAAACTCCAGCACCCTTGAGGATAGATTGGAGGACACGAACGTCGACAATAATCCATTCGATCGTCTTGCTAAAAAAGAGATGATCAATATCGTTAGGAACGTGATGTGCCGCCTCACCGCCAAGGAGGCGGCAATCCTTCGACTTCGTTTTGGTTTATTTGATGATATTGAAACAGAGAAGTATGTTGTCGCCGAGGCAGAAGCTGAACAAATTTCAGCGGGACAAGGACTTACCAAATGAATTTTGATGATTTTATTTTATTGTTTTTGGGTTTCAGCAATGTTGTTGCGGCCTACGCCTTGTGGGGTATACGAGACAAAGTCTTGTCGTTGCATAAGTACGTCAACGATATTATCGTCGAAAATTCGTTAGAAAAACAAGACAAAAATCCAGTTTCCGACGTAGAAATTCATAATGATCTTGGGCGAAGATTGCTTGAAATCCAACGTGGACGTTACTCCAGGTTGCAAAGGAAGGGTTGAATCATGTCTTTGAAAAAGGGTTCCAAATTCAGTGGCGGTTATGCGACGGTCATGGAGGATGAGGGGGTCAACTACCGTGAAATTGCCGACATCATGACCAACCTGGGATTCACAATGAATCATTCATCAGCGAGGAACCATGTCCTTCGTGTCATGAAGAAGTTTGCTGAAGCCTTTGATCAAGAATGGAAGTTGGGTTTGGACGATGAGAAGCTGAGAAACATTTCTAGTTCTCCGATGTTTCAAAGCGTCATCTCCGATTTGCTTCATAGCGTAGAAAAACTTCCAGCGCCATAATTATTGCATGGCGAGATACAAAATAAAAGGTTTACCTCCTATCAGGTTGATTGACCTCTTGAAAAAGAGAAGGATAACTCTACAAAAATTCGTTAAAGATTCTGGTATTAGTTCTTATCAGACGCTTTTGTTGAAGTGCGAAAAGATGGGTGTATCTGCTCCTGATGAAAAGCAATTTTCCGAAGCCGTTGGTGGATTGTTTTCCTCACCTCAGGAGGGCGTGATTGTGTTGGATCCACCCGATCTCGTCAAAGACTCGGGCGAAAAAGTAAAAGTAGATTTTTTCATCGAGCATTCTTTACCTGAAACTCAGGAAACGAGCGATATTGTTCCGGCGATTGTCGAGGTCGCTGTGACATCAACAAAATCTTCAAAAAAATCAAAAAAGACTTTGACGTTTGATGTTGATGTGTTAGACGTTGTGACACCGACGGAAGCGTAATTCATCCAAAGTTCAAGATAGAAAAAACAGCGCCCGGGATTGTGAAAAGCGATCCCGGGTGTGTTACTTTTTTTGATATGCCGTCAGTCATCGACATCCTAGAGTTGCTAGAGTCTGACAATTCGCGTCTTTTCAAAGAGGAAGTTCTTGAAGTAAACAGTGATAACGAACTGCTTCGACGTGTGTTCACCACCGTGGGAGATCCATACACCAACTTCTTTGTCTCTAAGTTCAAGACACCAAAGACGTTCAAGCACCACGAAGACGACGATTTGATTGTTGAAAATTTTGTTTATTTGATTACTAATGAACTATCGACTCGTCAGCTGACTGGCAACGACGCTCGAGGGGCCGTCGAACAGTTCTTTTTGACGCTCGACGAAAGACAAGCAAAGTGGTGCACTAGGATCCTATTGAAGAATCTACGCTGTGGTGTGCAATCGACGACAGTGAACAAGGTTTGGCCAGGATCAATTGTCGGTTTTTCGGTACAGCTTGCCGAACCTCTACGCTGTGCTCACGATCCTACAAAAGGAATCATCATCAAAGATAAGATTTCTTATCCAGTTCGAGTCGAACCAAAACTCGATGGACTGCGGTGTGTTGCCGTCAAACACAACGGCGAAGTAACTTTGTTTACTCGCAGTGGGTCGATCATCGAGACTTTGTCTCGGATCAAGCAAACCTTGGAGGCTGCACCGTGGGACGATTTTGTCCTTGATGGTGAAGTCATGGGCAAAGATTGGAACGAATCGGCGTCGGTCGTCATGTCCCGCAAGCACAACAAGGATGATTCAAATATGATCTTTCATGTGTTTGATGCCGTGCCGTTCGTCGATTGGCGAGACCAAGAAAGTTCCATCCCCTTGTCGGACAGAGTGGAGCTCGTCGATGAGCTTCTGGCTGCCATCAAACAGTCGGAAGGGACATGCTTGGTGGGTGTCAGAGGGGTTGTCGTAAATAATGAACAAGAACTATTGGAGAATTATTCTCGATGCAACGATGAGGGTTATGAGGGCGCCATGGTAAAGGACTTGGATTCACCTTACATCTTTAAGCGTACGGATCATGTGCGAAAGTTGAAACCAATTGCGACTTATGAGGGAGTTGTCGTCGGCAACTACCTTGGGACCAGAGGATCACGTCGAGAAGATCTATGGGGAGGTTTTGTAGTGTTGCTGCCGAACGGGGTGGTGACCCGGGTGGGTGGAGGATTCAATGATAAGCTTAAAGCTGAGATCAACATGGATCCTAAGTCATGGGTCGGCAGGATCGTTGAAGTGGAAGGTCAGCCGGATCCAGCGACAGCTGATGGGTTGACGAAGGATGGAAAGGTTCGTTTTCCAGTGTTTGTTCGCTGTCGTGACGAGCGTGACGTCGATCCAAAAGTGATGCAAGCGTACCGTCGTTTCATGGAAGGGATTTGAACAATGCCGTACCTCCTTTTCATCGTTGTTATGGCCTTCATTGCTATGCATTACCCTAGGTTGATGGATGCGATCGTTTACCTTGCGATCGCACCGTTTCTTGGGTTCGTGACGGGAGGTTTCTTCTGGGGGCTGTTCGGTCTGTTCTTTCCTGGGATCGTCTCATTCGCCGGCTTCGGAACTTTCGTGGCCCTGGGAACGATCTTAGTGGTAGTAGGACTCCTGACGATCAGGACGTCATAGTCCAAATCTGCCCTTTGTGACATTCCAGTTGTACTGCACTTGTTCAGCCGACAGTGCGGCGTTGTATACCATGAACATCCCCAGCTTCATGGAAGCATAGCTACCGTCGCCCATTTGAGTGGAGTCAGCGTTGGCGATACCGTAAAACAAGCCACGCCCATTTTCCACTGGACTTTCCCTACTTCGTCCCACAGATCCTGCAAGGGTTCCGTTGACATATGCACTCATCGTGGAGGTCGCAGCAGAATATATCAGCGTGAAATTATACCAAGCGTTGAGGGGTGTGGACACCGTGGAAGTGATGATTCCACTGCCATGGTTCCACATGGAAAATTTCATGACTCCACTTACCATCTCCATCTGTGCAGCATGCCATATCCCGTTGGGAGGAATCTGAGACACCCCCAACTCATCTAGCAACACCCCGTTGTCCATGGGATAAGCCCACATCGATATTGTTGTTGTGTCGCCCGGCACATGTGTCTGCAGACTGGTGCTCGTCAACAGGTACTGATTGCTTCCATTGAAGACCAATCGTCCTGGATTTGACTCGTACGTCACACCATTGACCAAACTGGAATTGCTGCTACCTTTCAGGTCTGTCACTGTGGTGCCGCTGCCCGAATAACAGGACGAATTGTCCAAGTCATAATGCAGTACTAAATCGTTCGACAATATCGACGGTGCTACACCCACTTCAAGTGCCTGTTCTGGTGCCGTACGCAACAACATCGTATGACCATCCGCAACACCCGTCAGCTTTAAACCGTCACCGGGGGCGTAATCCATCGTCTTTTTGATGTTTATCGTCATCTTCTAAATTCCTCATTGCGCTTTATGCATGGAATAGTGAATTGTCATCGTTGATTGTGTACATCAATAGATGTTGTACTTACTGTTCAAGTAACTTGAAACCATGGTTATTTTTTGCAGATTGTGATATTCGTTGTACACAATGGCTTCTGCTATGGAACCTCCCAATCTATATCCTCCAAAGTCCGGTTTTTCTCCCATCGCCAACGTCATGCTGGCAGGTATGTTTAGGGCTCCTACGCTGTTGCCCGTGCTGTGCGGTACTAAATTTTGGTACATTGGATATGATGTTGCGCTTCCTCCGCCGTAAGAATAGGCGAACACATATGCGACGCTTGCAGGTGAAGTATAACTTCCACCGGCACCGGTGCCTGTAAAATCCACGTAATATCCACCGGGGCCTCCGGCGACATAGTAAGCTCGATAGATTGAAACACTTTGAAGATAACTGTTAGTTCCCCAACCAAACAGTGGGTCTACGTCATTTCTAGTACTATATCCCACTATATACATTGCGAGTGGTTGATTTCCCGAAGGGAATCCAGTCGTTGAATTGCGAACTAAGCTATGAAATCCTGCGCTGAAAGCTATTGCAGGTTTATTGCCAAATTTTACATCAGAGCTCACATAAGTTGCGCCACCAGACAGCGTGTAGCCATTTCCCGACAAGTCGCTTAAGGTTGAGATGCTGCCTCCATTGGAAACTCCTGTGATTGAATCGGCTGCATACCATGCCTTTAGTCCAGACAGTTCAGTTGGACTTTTGATTGCGTTCATCGGCGATTTACCGAAAGAAAATTTTGAAGAAAAGGAGTTGAATAGAGGCATCTGGATCACCCAAAAGAGATGTATTGTCCCATTGCTATCGCGCCGGCTGAAGCACTAAGGATGCTGAAGGAGAAAACATCAAGTTTGTTTGCGGTGCCGCTGGGAGGAGATCCTCCCTGCCACCGAATCGTCTTCGTGGAGCCAGCTATCGACAAAGCATTTGGAATGTATGCTGTCGAACTTTGAGTCAAGAGAAGCGTGATGCTTGCTGCCTTGTTGACGGGTAGATTTAGGTTCAAGAGACTGGCCGTGAAGTTTTCCACGATGCTGCCGGAGACGTAGAAAATTTGACCGAACTGACAGTCTAACGAAATTGTCCCGGCTGCTCCTGTCAATTGGGTGAAGGCTTCGTCGACCCTCATCAGGGAGGCTTTTCCGTTCATGAGCAGCGATCCAGTTATCTCAATGACATTGCCACCGAAGACTGTTCCTCCTTGAACATTGAAAGAACCCGAAACGTCCAGTGTTCCCGTGATCTGTGTGGATGTACCTATCTTGAGAGGTGATCCACCATGCAATGTCCCTGAGATGACAACATCGCCTCCAAACAAAGAAACACCAGGGTCTGTAGTGTCTTTAGCTCCTTGGGATCCGCTGACGTAGAAAAAGACATCCGTTCCTTTATCATTAGGAGAATCTATCGATAATTCTGAACCAACAAGGGCGAGCGAACCCGTGGAGAAAATCGATCCTGTTGTCGTTGAATCAAAAAAGTCGTCGGCTGCTCCACCTCCACCCCCGGCAGCATCAATGACTATTGAACCATTGGAAGCCGACGTGATCGTGATGTTCGAACCTGCGATGAGGTAAGATGTACCATCGACAAGCTGCGTTAGGGATCCGCTGAGACCTGTTGTAGCGGCCAGAGAACCTGTCACTTCAACGCGACCATCACCGATAGATCCGGAATTAACCCTCAGTACATCACTTCGGTCTACGTCGGCATCGCTCGTTCCGTTGCCGATGACGAATAATGAAAAATCGTTGCCTCGGACGTTGTATTTGCCGCCTACATGCTGGTGGCTGCCACTAGCAATTGTTTGAAGTCCCTCAGCATGAGAATAGATACCAAGAGCATTTGTATCTCTTCCTTCGGCGTGCGCTCCTATCGCCAGAGTCCTAGAACCGAAGCCCTCGGCGTGTGAATACCTTCCCTGAGCAAATGTTCCATAACCTTCTGAGTGACAAGCGGCACTAACCCTGTCGGCCCCTGTAGGCGTCACTGATCCTCTAATACCGAGTGTTCCTCCTCGCGGATCCGTTATCGATGTGTCTACCAGGGTGACGATGGTGTTTGGGCTGCTAAAAATAACTGAAGAAACTTCAAAAGGTACGTCGTTGCCGTTGGTCCAGTTGAGAAGGATGTAGTTGTAACCGCTGAACACAGAAGTTACATCACCGTAACTTGAATTCAAGGTTATCACACCTGCGGTTACGTTTGTAAATGCAAAACCGAGATAACCAGCGATTGTGTTTGTTCCCTCGGCATGAGCATTGGCACCGTAAACATACGTTCCTTGGCCTTCAGCGTGAGAATATTCTGCGTAAGCAACAGTGCCTATGCCTTCTGTGTGTGAATAATTTCCTAAAGTTATTGTGTTTGCTCCCTCGGCGTGAGAATAGCTTCCGGAAGAGATCGTGCTGTTTCCTTGACTAAACGAACCTGTGAGGTAGACAGTTGATCCATTATAAGTGAAGTCGTTGCTTCCCGCGAAGGAGCCACCACTGTTATATTGGACGTTGGTATCGCTACCGCCTGGAGAAGACGTGGAATCGATCGTTACTGCGCCATTAGATGCTGAAGTAATTGTGATGTTCGAACCTGCGATGAGGTAAGATGTACCATCGACAAGCTGTGTCAGAGAACCGCTGAGGCCCATCGTTGCTGCCAGCGATCCTGTCACCTCTACACGACCGTCGCCTATTGAACCCGGATTGACACGAAGCACGTCACTGCGGTCTATATCGGCGTCACCTGTTCCGTTGCCTACAACCAACAAGGACATACTGTTACCGCGGACATTATACGTTCCACCAACATGTTGGTAGGAGCCGCTGGCAATTGTGCCTTGACCTTCGGCGTGAGAATAGTCACCAACTGTTATGGTGTAAGTTCCCTCTGCATGTGAGTAGCTGCCAGGCGCAGTAGTATAATACCCTTCTGTATGAGATGCGTATCCAGACGCGATAGTGCTACCGCCTTCGGCGTGTGAAGCTGTTCCGCTTGCCACGTTTCCTGCCGTTCCTTCTGCATGGGAGTAAAGTCCAGACGCAGTCGTTCCATTGCCTTCGGCGTGGGAATAGTTTCCTGCTGCGACAGTCTGGTCTCCTTCGGCATGAGAATAATATCCAGCTGTTACTGTGCTGCCGCCTTCAGCATGGGAAGATTGTCCTGCAGCTTGATCGGCTCCAGGAGGAAATGGATCACCTACTTTTCCAATTACAGCTTGAGAAGTAAAAGGTACTGTGACTAAGAAACTAAGCACAGTATTTGTGCCATTGAAAGAAACGCCGTTGACATAATAATTCACATAACCTGTAGTGTTGTCATACAAGCTATCCCAAACTATCGCCGTTTGACCGCCCGAAAAAACCGATACAACGTTTCCATAAGAAGAATCTAAAACAATTTGATCTTGAACAGATAAACTTATGTCACTAGACGCATACCCATAAAAACCTGCCAAAGTTGAAGAACCTTCGGCATGGGAAGTATAGCCAGCAGCTACCGAGATATTTCCTTCAGCATGATTATAAGAAGAACCGACTGAGATTGTTCCGTTGCCTTGACTGAATGACCCAGTCAGATAAACTGTTGTTCCGTTATACGTAAAGTCGTTACTTCCCGCGAATGACCCGGCACTGTTGTATTGGATGTTTGTATCGCTTCCTCCGGGTGAACCTCCTGCAGCATCGATTGTTACTGCTCCGTTGGACGCCGTTGTTATGTTGATTCCGCTACCTGCGATTAAGTAAGACGTTCCGTCGACAAGTTGCGTTAGCGAACCGCTGATGCCCTGGGTGACAGATAGCGATCCGGTTATTTCAACGATATCTCCGCTGACTGCCTATGACCCAGTTATCTCAACGGTGTCGCCACTTAAAATTGTTTCTCCTTGAACATTTAACGATCCAGTGACGACAAGGTCGCCTCCAAACGATGATTTATTGGTTCCATCTGAAGAGCCAGAAACGAAGAACACGACATCCGTACCAGGAAAGGTAGGGAAAATTGGGTCGTTGGAAACGATGACGCTTCCTGTTATTCCGATCTTTGAAGCGTCGAATTTGGATCCCGATATGTTGTTTGTTACGACCGCCATTTTGTCCTCTTTACTTTTTCTCTAGTGGATTCATTACGAGTTCATAAAACTGACCTGTTTTATTGTTTCTCAGAGTCAAACAATCGGATTCTTCAATCAACGTCCAATCGCCTCGATCATTTTTTAGATGCAAGTCACCCGTAAAGACGTCTGACCATCTGTAGTTTGCTGACCCCAGTGCGTAAACGTTGTCAGAACCTGGGATGATGGACCCCGTGATTTCCAGACCTGTTTTTGAAATCAAAGAACCTGAAACTATAACGTCGCCGCCGAAGACGCTTTTCTTGTTCTGAGATGAGCCGATTGTTCCGCTGACGAAAAAGAAGATGTCGTTCGCAATATCGGAAGGATAGTCTCCACCGATGGACACCGGATCCGACGTTTTCATCTGAGTGTTCACACCCAAGGAGCCTGTGACAAGCCAATCGTTGCCACGATCAAACAAGACCCAGCTTTGGAAATCTCCTGGTGCCAGGTTCCTTGATGACATCACCCATTTAGAACCATAGTTGTTCCTTCCACTTTCGACGTACGTTGTCGCACCGCAGGTCAGCGTGACGCCTGGGTCTGCATCGGTGGCTCGAGTCCAAGTTCCCGCTACTGCGTTGACGACGTATATTCCATTTTCGGAACCATCAGTTTGATCTTTTAAAAGAATTCTATCTTCATCCGAAAGTGTATTCAACGCACCATCTATCGCGTTTAAGACATTACCGACAGTCCTCGGTAAGAACACACTGCCTGTAGTGGCATATCGAACTGATTCTTTCCAGTCTAATTTTAACACCGCCGCATCGCTTTCTGCCGTAACGACTTCGAGGGAAACACGATCTGGTATACGCTGGACGAATCCGTAGACTTTCCGAGCGCGCTGCCTATCGTTGATAATCTTTTTGACAGCCATGGTTTATAAACTTTCGTGTGCATTTACTATCAACTTTGACACGTCCTCACTCTAATTATCTGCAAGGTCATTCTTGCAACAAACATTCATCAATTGTCCAATAATACAATTTACTCTTGTGAGATATAGTTAAGACACCTTCAAAAATGAAGGTAAATTTGGAGAAAAAAATGAATCGTCTAATTTTTAGTGTGTTGGTTCTTTCGGTTGTGGGTTGTGGTTCACATGCAGGCGTGAAGAAGGATGATGCTGGTGTTGGCGGTGCAGCTGCCACAGCTGAGGCCGTTGTGTCGGCCGCTCCGACAGCTTCTGCGGTTGCATCGACTGTTGCAGTTGTTTCTGCTGCTGCTTCGGCTTCAGCGGCTCCTGCTGCTTCGGCCTCAGCTTCAGCTAAGTGAATTAAACTAACTTAGTCAAGTGATTCCATGGCAGCGGAAGCTGCCACATGGCCCCATCGTCTAGAGGTTAGGACACGAGATTTTCACTCTCGTTGCCGGGGTTCGATTCCCCGTGGGGTCACAACTTGATTCTGTCACGTCATTGTGACCAACCGACCTCTGCAGGGGTCAAGGAGAAAATCATGAAATTCATCGTTTCGGCGATGTTGTGGATTAATTCGCTCTTCAGCGTTCCACAAACAAGCCTTAAGGGAGATATTTTTTCCCCTTGTTCCACATCCTATCACGTTCATGCCGTAACAAAGCCAAACGTCCATAGGAAGGTGGCAACACCAGTTTCTCAAGAAGAACTCGTACTTGTTCTCGAGGCATCGCATACTCGTGTATTTGGTACTCGCCCCAAAGCCACCAAGTTGGCCATGGGGTGGGCCCAGGTGTCGCTAGAAAACGGACGTGGAAAATACGTCTATAACAACAACATTGGAAATATTGGACCAATCAGAAAGTCAAGCGAGGCATTCTACAATCACTTGGGTCACAGAGGTTATCCATATAGATCATTCAAAACAATCGAGGAAGGCGCCGACGCGTATTGGCGAGTCGTCAAGAAGTGTCGAGTTGCAGTACAGGCATTCGACATAGGGGATCCATGGCAAGCAGCGAAAGCGTTGAAATCTTGTAATTACTACATGGCTCCGTTGGAAGAATATAACAAAAATCTTTCTTCGTTGTATCATGAAGGTCATGGAAAGGTCGTCCCAAGGGCAAAAAATAATCGATAGGTTCACAAAAGATTGTGGATACGAATTTTTGTCTAACTTCCATCCGTCAACTGTTAGATTTGATGGCGTGCTTTACCCAACGGTGGAGCACGCCTATCAAGCTTCTAAAAGCCTCGACCCAAAGGTCAGAGACCTAATCAGAAGGGCCAAATCTCCTGCCGACGCCAAAAAGCTTGGACAAGGCATTTCCTTGAGGCCAGATTGGGAAGAAAAAAAGCTTCAAATAATGGAAGGGTTGATACGTGAGAAATTTGAAAACCCTTTTCTACGGCCGCTTCTGTTGTCGACAGAAAATTCTTTGTTGATACTTAACAATAAGTGGAATGATAGGTTTTGGGGTGTGTGTCGTGGAATAGGAGAAAATTGGTTGGGCAAAATATTGATGGCTGAAAGAGAAAGGATAAGGTGCGAAGAAAATTACGAACGTAGCCCCTAAGACATCATTTCCATCTTGACAAAGATAAACAAGGTGGTAACGTTATGAAAGAAATAAAGCAAGTGATAGTCGTTCGTAGAGACCTTAACCTCCGCAAGAGCGAGCTCGCCGCGCAGGTCGCCACAGCGTCGATGGGTTTCCTGCTGGACAACAACGAATCCAAAAGAGCCGACGAAATCAATGTAAAACTTTCTAACGAAGAAGCCCAATGGATCAACGAATCGTTTCCGCGCGTCGTCGTAGGGGTTGATTCCGAAGACGCCTTGCAAGATCTAATTTTTAAAGCAGAAATTGAAGGGATTGGATTTTACCCTGTCGTTAGCTCCACGTCGCGTGGCAGCTCTACGGTTTGTGTGGCTTTTGGCCCAGATCAATCCTGCATAGTCGATCAAGTGACAGGCCACCTCAAGGTATTGTGATGAAATTACACACTGCAAATTAAAGAATCAAATTTTGTATTAGCATTGTGTCGTAATCACATATACATACCATGAAAAAGATCAGGATAGTTGCGAAAAAAGGTAAAAACGGGAAGAAGTTTCCAATCTTTAATTCCCCAGAATCTCTTTACGTTTGGATAAACGATCCGGAGATCAAGGAAAAAAACGAACTGGATCCTTCCCTCGGCGTAACCGTTCACTTGCGTGAGGGTGAAGTCATGGAAGTGGAGTGGCGTGGTTTTGAATCGATATACGAAAAAAACTCACTCATCATGTGCGCAAACCTGGTCAGGATCGGGAAAGACATCAAAACCAGTTTCAAACTTTCCAAACCAATCGTTGGTGTTCACGAAGGTTGGGTGATCGACGAAATAATACCCTTCAAGTCCAAAGACGACGACGAGGCAAGGATAACTTTATTGAAGCAAAATTCAAAGCATAAGTTTGACTTAGATGAATTGTTCGAAGAGCACCTCGACGACATCGAGGAATTGGCGGACGTATTCGTCGGCAAGTCCGACGATAAAAAACCACGTTCTATCAACTAAGAAACAATTTCAAATGTTGCCGATATCCTATCGGGGGCGTTGTTGACGTTTGCAGGTATAACCACTTCAATTGATATTAGGTCACCTGTAGCGACGACTACCCTGTTGGATGTATCAGACACTACGTTGGTTGATGTTACATCAACATCAACGGACACCGAAGACGCAGTTCCATTTACCAATACAGTGTACGTCAGGTTTGCCGTACCACTGGATGTTGTTCCAGCCACGTTGTGAACAACACAAAGATTCCTAATTGTTCCGCTGGTTGGCGCTGGTTGTCGACGAGTGTCGGTTGTTCCAGCAGAAATACTTACTCCTCCTGGATTTAAATAATCCGTGTTTCCTGCTGTCCTTGTCGTGCTGCTTCCGAACAACATTATGCCTTTCGATGGCGAAGACAGTATCGACCATTCTGAACCATTCCAAATAAGGCTGATGAATCCATGACGCGTATTTATTAATTGTGAATATGAGCCATCTATGGTTTGATTTTTGGTGCCTGCCTTGACAGTTATCGAAACCAAAGCAGCATTTCCAGACGCATCTTTTATGGAGATTGTTTGCCCTTGACGTGGAGTAGATGGCAAATAAACATCGACGTTTCCAGTTGAACCTTCTGCGTCTACCATGAGGTACGATGTGTTTGTATCGATAAAATGTTCTTTGTTTTCAGGCAGAACGATAAACTTAGTACTAAAACTTGTTGAACCAATCACCTGCAGATCTCTAGGAGCATCTGGTAGTCCCACCTGCAACCCACTGACAATTGCTATCCTTTCAATGGTGTTGGTTACAATATTTTTTGCATACACCATCCCATTTTGAGCCGACTCATTTGCACTTGGAGACAATTTCATATTATTACTTAACTTATAGTAAGGTTGTTGAACGCGTCAGGGCCCAAACCAAGTTTAATTGTGTTTCCTATCAAGCTTTCTGGTGTTTCTTGCCTATTCCTGGGCACACCATCGAAGAACGGTAAAGAAGAAGTTACAAACGTGCTTAGGTTGGACGAAATTGTGAGTTCTGGTTTCTTTTCGAAGAATTCCAATTTATTTTCTGCGGGATTGTAGTTTTTACCGACAAATCGCACCTTTACGGTGTACTCGTTGACGTCATTGACAGGTTTAAAGCTTTCCAAAGTGTAAGGAGGGATTGCAGGGGTTTCGACTGAACCGAGATACCTAAAGGGCGAATATTCATAATCAACTGTTGATACAGGTACCTCTCGTTGTTCCAACATGTCACGAAACTGTCCAAACCTATTTCTTCTAAATACGGCGCTGGTGTACTTGGGGTTTCCATTTACCAAGCCATATTTCCAACCACGAATTATAGGGCCATAAATGTATGTCGCATCTTCGAATCTCCACGTCGGTTGATTCAACGACATATTAGAACCAACCACAACTTCTGGTGATGAATATTGAATGTCACCATAACCAAAAAAAATTTTTGAATATTCTTCCGGTTGATGCGTGAACCATATTTTGTTTCTACTCGCGTCTATCTTGACATAGATGAATACTTGGCTTTTTTCTTTTATCGGTATATCGCGGGGGGCCGTCAGTTTTAGCTTTGTTTTAAATTCTTTTATAATTTTTTTATTTCTTGTAACATTTGCAAATCTAGGTTCAAAAGGAAAAGATTCACAAAATTCCTGAACAAACAAAAGGTCGGAAGTGTTTCTTCCTATCCTGATCTGCATCGTGTCATTTGCTGTATTTAAGTAAAAATTACCCCCTAAAGAACTTACTAACTGTTCAAGGTTTGGAGGCAAAGAGTCTACAAATCTTTCACAGTCTGAAAAAAATCTGGAAATTTTTACATTTCCAGCTCTTTCGTACCAAGGTTGCAGGGCATAAGACGCTTTTGTGATTTCAGATATCGAAATTACAGGAAATGCATTTTTATCGACGCCAAGTTTACTAAACGCTAACCTCCTATCCCCTTGTGTCGTGAAAGTGAATGGTCCCAATTTGGTTTTTGTAAACATGGATCCTGTGATGTAATTGTCTTGCATTGAACCAGACATTAATGATGGATACAAAACATCGAATTGGTCTACGACAGGATAATTGCCTATCACCTCAAAAACACACTCACTATTGTATTTCATGGGTTGTATCCTTTACCTTCCCTGACATAACTTCCATACAAAGTTATTTCTATCGAACCAGAATTCATTATAACAGTATTGTGACTTCCCGTGAGATGATAGTGACCATAAAAATTAGTATATCTCCCTGAAGTAACTGGTATTTCAAATCTATACGCGTTGCCCAAATAACGCATTTTATGAATGACCGGTCTTGTTTTTGAAATGGCGAAAGTCAGCTTGTCTCCTGGCATCAGGAGGTATGGTGATGGTCTGGAATCCACACAAGAATATTGCAACACTGAGTCAAAATTAAAATTTGAATCTGCAGCCATGATAGCTGCATAAGAAGATGGCAACTCTTTTCCTACAAATAATGGATTTTTGACAACAGTTTCGTTGTTACTAAAAGCGATGGTGCCGCCCAAGATAGAATTTCCATTGAATTCAAAATTGGAAGTACCCCTGGACATTGGACTTATATTTTGTATATGAACGCGGGGCGACCTTTGTTCGTAATTTGAATAAGTACCATTGTCGTAATCGTTGTTGTTGTATCCTTTTTGTTTATTTGTTAAAAATTCGCTTGTCAATAATTCGGTTGCTTTTTCGATGTTTCCATCGACGTAATTTGAAGAGCCACTGACTAAAGATCTATCGTTTCTAAGATAGGAAATGCCACCGGCCACGGAGGCTGCAACCTCTAATTTAACATTTCCATTAAAAACATATTCTCCATTTTGCAGGGTTCCGCTAACGACCGTTGATGGATTGGAAAAACTTCTAAACCCAACGGGGCGCAGCGAATGAAAAACCATTCCATCTTCTTTACCAAGGAAAACCTCGGCTTTGTCATCAAATTCGTGGGTTATGGTACCGGAAGCTATCAAATCAAGATAAGAAATACCGGGTGCTTTTCTTGGGCAGAAAATTGCAAATGTCAATGCTGGCCCACCAAAATCCATCGTTCCAGATGCTATTCTCCTTGCAGGCCCGACATCACCAAAAGCTCTAATACAAGTTGTTCTATCTTTAAACCAATCCCCACTTGCATACATTGGAATGCTTGCGACCACCTTTTCAACCAAGAATGGTTCTTCAATGTTGACGTCAATTTGCTGAGTGTTCTCCGGGAAGAATCGCGGATTATCAGTTATGGAATTTTGATATTTTTTTGCCAAAGCTTCACTAAAAATATTTTTATTTTTTGTAGAATCTTGATTGTATGTTAAACCCACGACGTTGTCGGTTTGATATGAAATTACACCAGTTGAAGAATTAACAATCCTAAAATCTATTGAGTTGGAACCAGAAACGATTTTCCTTCCCACAGCATCAAAACCACGAGATGTTTCTAAGACTCTATTGAAATAAAGGTTGTCATGAACATCATAAGAGCTAATTAATCCATTAAAAATAACCGATGCTTCCGGGGGACGATAACCAGACGGATCGACCAGCAACCAACGATTCAATCCTTTGTCGTAATAGTTAAAAGAGGAAGTAAGTGACGAAAGAGTGGTGGGTCGATTCACTGGCAAAGAAAATCTAATTTGTGCTTTTGATTTTAATGGAGTTTCAAATCCAGGTCCAAATAGGTTTATTCCTGATCCTGTTTGGTAAAATTCGGATTCTCCTGTGTTAGCATTGTAGTTTAGCTGTCCTTCGTTGAAGGATTGATATACAGAGTGATCATTTTTTTCGTAGATGTCAATTTGATCCAACAAATTATCGATTACATTTTTCTTCATCCACCCAGGCATCACAATGCCTTTATCGGGTGGGCCAATCAACGTTTGCCTGATGGACACGTTTACGTCCCCAGTGTCACCAATCAATCTCGATGGCAAAGTTGATGGCATGTGTATGTTGGTTACTGAGCCAGTAAAATTAAGCGTTTTACGATCATCAAACAATGAAGGTGTCGATACCAAGCTTCGCGTATTCTGTTTCTCTTTTGCAACTACCTTTGGAAAAAATTTGATGTAGTTGGTTGGCGGTGACAACGTGATGATTGCTCCATTGATTGGCCAATTTGACGATGGCACTTGACTAGCATATGGGTTATTTAAACCACCATCCGAAAATCCAACATCGTAAGTGGAACCACCCAATTGTGAAATAATTCTTTCGTTTTTACGATAATCAAACAATGGAGAGAGATCACGAAATTTATTTGTTCCAATAGAATTACCGGAAAAAACGCCAATTGTAGCTAAAGCATCTATCGCGGAAAGAGAAGCTTTTTCATAATACGAAAGTGGCCAATATCTAAATTCCATCACCCCATTTTCAAATAATGCCACTTCAAATTTGAATTTTTTGTGGTAATCTCCCCTTTGTGGATTGGTCCATCGTACTAAAAGACACTTACCTTTGTCAGCATCATAACTATTTGTGTACCTTACTCCATAATCAAATGCATCATATGGCCAGTTTCTGGTATCTGAACCTGATTTGATGTCGTTGATTTGTTGAGTCGTCAACATGTAACCGACTGTAAGAGCCAGTTCATCTACAGTTTTTTTCACAAAAGTTGTAACATTATCATACCATGGTGCCACAAGAAGATGATTAAAATCTAGAGTAGATTTTATGAATTCGTTGTTTGTTAAAGATAGCGTAAGATCGCTCCAAGGAGAATCAGAACCTGAATAATCTCTTTCAGGATCTTTTAAAAACATCCAACCATGATAATAGTGGTAGAATTCCGAATATTTGATACCATCTATGTTTACGGAAAAGCCAATTGGTTTCGACAACAAGCGAGCGCCAACGGTAGTGCTTGAGCCACCAAAATTGGATTCCAAAAATTGATCATCTGGAATGGAAACTGGAATTTTACCATTAAGATTTTTGATTGATACAACGTAGTTCTCCATCAAAGCTGGCTGTGCTGCACGAAGAGATTTGGGTGTTGCCATTAGAAAGTCATTCCTCCGAAAGCGATTGAATCTGTTCCAGCATATCCGTTATTATCGAATACGAAACCAGTAGTTGCTGATTTTTTTCCAGGTGGAATATAGTTTTCGGTTGAATCAGTTAGAGACAACAAGAACATCGCCAATTCGTTTCCCTGCTTTTCTACCGATACGCCTAGTTCCTTTAGATATACTTTGGTATCATCAAAAGATATTTGTGTGTTTAGCTTTGTATCTAAGTAAGCATTTGTTTGTCTAGGGGAAATGCTAGACGTGGATATTTTCAGTGTTTCAAACGCATCCAAATACCAATCTTCATTTAAGAAAGCTTTATATGGAGGATATGCTGCCGCGGAACCAGATATTACCGAACCAGACATGAAAGCCGGTGGATTTGCCATTCTTTTTGGGTAATAATCAACAGTGAGTATTTGATCGCTTGAACCATAAAGGAGGTCAGAGTTGCCTCCCATCAACGTTCCCCTCACTGCATGAGATTCAAAAGGAAATTCAATAGAAAAGAAAGATGCGATGGCACGGATCGTCAGTGGCTCGATTATTCCGTTCATCAAATAATTTTCGGCGTGGTTGGTGTCTCCAGTGACTATCGGAAAAGTGTAATAATCTTCAGGAAATCCAGAGGATTGGTTCATTACGTCTAGGTACGTGATGGGATCAAATGTGTTTAATTCTTTAAAAAATTCACTTGAGATAAGATCAATGTTTGACACTCCGAAGCTCAAGGGTTGAACCATGTGCCCTGGTGTTCCAGCAGAAATTTTCACCATTCCGAGGGTATGTTTATTCTGGGTGAGTTCGACACCTTGACGAAACTGATCTACTTCCGACGTTGAAATGCTTGATGAATTGATGCCGATAACATTGCTGCTAACGACCTTTTGGCCCATCCTAGCAACAGGTCCGACCTCGTCGGGACCTTCACTGAAGGTCTTCCAGATCTCCTCTTTATAGAGGGAGACTGAGGCATAAAAGTTTTTTTGAAAAATACTCATTGTTCTTACCTAGAATTTAGAAACCTTTCCAGATATCTGCTGCACTAATAGACTATCTCTTATTCTACTTCTATTAGAATCTCCTAGATAAATTTCGTTGGAATGATATTCGATTTTGTGCCTCTCCAACATGTGCGATTCTATAACAAAATTTGTACCTTTGAACTTTGTCTTCCTGGGGACCAACTGCTGTATGAACGTCCCCACCGATGTGTCAAACCACCTGTAAAATTCAAAGAAATTTCTAAAGCTTAGTTTCTCCTTTACCCTGTTGAAATATACGTCTCTCAGTATTTCCAATCCAGGATAATCGGGGGAAAACATGAGCTCCGGTGAGCCAATCGCATTTCCCATTAGATCCAAATTGGAAAATATGGTAACGATGTCCCTGTTTAGAGTGTCAACCAAAGAAAACTCTATAGAAAGTCTTGGATCATCTAAAGGTATTTCATCAGGAGCAATCTCGTACGCAGGTCCAAAAATAGAGCTAGGGAATTCTTTCAATAATTCTTCATTTTGTAATCCTCTGATTCTCACTTTGTCGCTTGTTGAATATTCGTCAAAATACGGAGATATCGTGCTGTATCCTACAATGTCTCCGTAGTAGACATTAGCGGAGGATGGGAAATTTTCTCCTAAAGAAGAAAAATCGTTTTCGCTTACATCGTTGAATAAAATCTTACCGTCCGTTCCAGCCGTTTTTGTCTCTTGTTTTTCCGCAATGCTTAAACGTAGTTTTTCAAAAGAACCACTCTTGCTGGTTACGTAATTGTAGTTTGTACTGGCGTCATCTACACCTACGGATTTGTGATTTCTTATATGCTCTTTAGCCTCTGATTCGTTTATTGCCTTTGACCAAAAACGAACATTGCTAACTTGCCCCGTAAATCTACACGATCTGGCCAGTTCCTCGACGTCCATTGTGTTGTTTAGGAAGATGTAACCAACGGTCCCTTCGGGGATGTTTAAATCGTTTCCTATTGAAACTCTGGAACCTGACGCGTTATTGTTAGCGTCGAGCAACCTAAATACGTTTCCTTCGTTTGCAATTTGTTCTTTGAAGTAAGAAGAAGTTGCATAAAAGCTCGTTATTTCTCCTGCATTTTGTGTTCCAGCACGAAGAAAGTAAGAAGAGGAAACAAGGCTTCCAATGGAATCGTTCCTTTCACACCCAAAAGAAACGTACCACTTGTTTCCGTCAGTGACATCTACCGGAAGAGACAATTTCAACAAAGGAGACGATGAATTCATACCAGGACGCAAAAATGCATACAGAGAACCCGATGAAACTATATTGAAAACAAGGCCTGGTTGTGCCGTTGAGTTTGATCCTGTTACCTCTAGCCTTACTAAGGAATTAATTCCTTCTGGGCTTCTCAAATTATTTCTCGGACCAAATTTATAAAGGCCTTCTAACGTCCACGAGCCGGATGTCAAAAGATTATCGCTGGGGTATGTGGAAATTCCACCAACAAATGGACCAACGGCGTTGGGATATCCAGGCTCTATCCTAGGTGTCGTTAAAAATGGGGTTCGTAAGATGGATGAGGATTGAAAATCTACAAAACCTAAAATTTCGCTTTTAATTTCTCGACAACTGCCAAGCTGACGTTTCGATGGTCCACCAAACTCCCTTATTCTCATGGAGTTGTCAGGATCGATACCGACGGATCTGATAAATGATTTGATGCTGTGTTGTGTGCCTTTTGAACGCAACACATCTGGTATATTCATTAAAACACGCCTCAATATCTGAGATTGGACGTACTTTAAAGAGACATCGTTCAAACCTATTCCATTTATATTTTCTCCATCGGAGTATTGATCAAAGTTGGTACTATTGAAGAACGGAGGCAAGTATAGACCGTATGCACGAATAAAATCATTTAAGAAATTATCTGGTATTGTTTCTTCAAGGTTGTAATTTACTGTTCTCAACGTTCTGAAGGCATCGACGTATAACTTAATATCATCAAAAAATTTAGACCAAATGTACAAAAACGTAAGCATAACTTGTGTAGAGCCTACGACACCTTGTCCAGGGATTCCTTTTCCTCCATAATCGTCCGTTATTGTTCCACCAATCTTAGTCCTATTAATTCCTTCTAGTTCAGCACCTTCACGGAAATAGTGACGTGGTATTAACTTTGTTATCAAGTTTGGATTCGTGTTGTCGTAAATGCTGGCTGACATAAGCAGCCGTTGATTTAGAGAAACAACATCTGGGTGTGCTGGAAAAAGTATTATTTTGAACTCTGATCTTTCGTCTACCATTGGACTCAGCGGGTCTTCTGCCGTTGATTTTCTAAGTGATTTATCAAAGTTTGCGACGAGGGAGTGTAAAGAATTTCCAGAACTATCCAACACGATCGAGTTTACCGAATCTGATGGTTCAGGTGATAAAGAGGAAGAAGGTTCGTTGAATCTAAAATAAAGTTTTAGATCGTCGGATGCATACAGTCCTTTGGACGAGTACAACTTTTGTTGATTCACGGAACGGTTTGCATGAAATATCCTTAATTCATCCAACGTTCCGCTAAAAGTCTGTGTTGGTGTTAAAAAAGCACCATTACTGTAAAAAGACGATCCAGAACCTATGCACAGATTAGACTTGTCGTTGAATGCTTCAAACTGTTTTTCTCTTCTGCTTTCTGCTACCAATTTTTCATTTACATAAAACTGTAGTACGTTTCTGCCAGCCTCCCTGTTTATCGATACACAGATATGGTTGAAAGAACCCTTCCTTAGAAGGGTAGAGACTGAGTTCTGGACCGTTCCGGAAATTACACTAAAGGAACCTGTGACATCTAATTCAGATGATAGAGAGGGTTCTATGTGCAAGGTGTACGCTTGAGAATTATCGCTTGATGATTTCTGCAATATCACCTGACGATCGTTTGCTTGATTTGGTAGAAAAACCTGTGACTCTATTGTAAATGAATTATTTGTAGGTGGATTCAAATAAGATTGGCCACTTTGGTTCTTCGATATTTCAGGGTAAAGCCATCCAGCAATATCCTTTACAATTATATGTGTACCGAGAGCTTCACTGAAGCCATTGGATGGATCCTCACCGACCTGCGTTCCCGAAAAGTGCAGCTGTCCACCAAATTTTGGAAATTGATTGAAAACCCAATTTTCAAAGCCACCAATTTTTTCGAAAAATCTTTCGACTTCCGCCTTGGTGCCGTCAAATGGATAACCATTGATCAATTGATCAAATGCAATGTTTACCTTGACTTCAGCTGAAGAAAAGAAAGTGTGGTTTTCAAATTTTTCCCAATCGACGTTTATCTGTTGGGTGTTCTTGAGTGGACTGTCCAATGAATCGTACTTGAACGAAGAAGTACTTTTTATGTTTGTGTCGATGATATCGCTAAAGGTGAGTGTTAATGGACGAGAATCGGAAAGAGCAGCCTTTAGAAAAGAAGGAATGAATGGGTTCTTATTTCTTGTGGACATCAGAACTTCCTTACTCTAAAGACGGGTGACGCGTCCAAGTATTTGTGTTGCATTCCATCGACAACCAACATGATATCGATGACGTATTCCCTCTGTGGCACCAAGGCTGACGTGTTGAAATTGAAGTACATTCCATCGGAATCGCTGGAGAGCCTAGTGGAATTGTACGCGGTATCAAACGGTATGGCGTATTCACCTGTTGTGTTATCTCTAATGGCGTAATGTGAGTTCCTAATCACCAACCCCGGTAGTTCTATTGGTAGCCTTTGTGCTTTGATTATTGGGCTGTTATCATCGAACACGTTTACTCGCATTGCGACAGTTTCATTTTCCAAATATTCAGTTGATATTCCGATGACTCCGATGGTGTACCTTCTGGGGCTTAGCCTCTTAGATAAACGTTCGGGAGCTCGTGCCGTAACTTTGCTACCAGTGACATACGCCAACGTTGAATCAAATGATTGCCATATCGGTGTGAACTTAACGGAACCAGAAGCATTGTAGTATGTTTTGATGTTGGCATCCGTCAACGGAACGGTGGCCGCGGCATAATAGACACCCGACAAATAATTTTTGCCTTGTTTGTATTGAGAACCGGTAAAGTACAAAGAGTAGTTGCCCACTCCTGAAACAATTGTTTGAAGCTTAAGAATAAGACAGTTATCTCCAGCCACATCAGCGCTAGCTGAGACAAGGTTTTTCAGTTCTCCGTTGACATAGTTGTATAAAAATAAATTTGAATTTACATCAAGTGTAAAGTTCGCCGTGTCGTCGGCTATGGAGTCGTCGAACCTAACGAACAACCTTGGGTGTTTTGATTCATCATAAGTTTGACGGCTTCCGAATCTTTTGACGAAATACGAAAACTGGTCTGTTTCTTGAATTTCATCTAAGGAAATTCTAAAACCTTGATCTGGTATTTCCGAAGTTAGTGTTGCCGAAACTATCGCCGTCACATCCACCAACAGGTCTTCCGTTCCTTTAGGGAAGTATTGCGTAATTTTTGTGCTTTGAATAGAAGGAGAACTCGTTATGTAATCGACCAACGAGGTAGAGTTGCCCGCCAAACCACAACCAGAAACAAACCAAGCAGATGTAGAAGAGGCAGATAAAAAGTTACTTTTGTCCTTATCGGAATAATATACAACGTCTTTTCCAAGCCCTTCGTCAAAGGAAGCCGACAATGGAAAAACGGCGACCGTAAACTTAGAAGGTGTGGTTTGACCTCCGTAGACGTCTTTGAGGTTAAGATGACATTTAAAACTATAATGATCTAAATCAACCTTACCAGAATCGACGAGTTCCCTGAGAGGCTCCAAATCAAAATGTACAAACATTCTGGATAGTTCGGTGACCGGGTGTTTGTTTGTCCCGCTTCCCAGGAGAGTCATTGCGTAAAGCTTGAAAAGGTCAAGCGAACTTGCAATCCCAGTATTTCCGCTGACAACGGAAACTGAATTGATATACCTATTAGTCACATAGGTATCTTTGTCTGCTTTCAGGGTTCTAAACATTAGGTAACCACCTTCGCTATGATGTCGATGTCAGGATATCTTATTTCAAATATTCCACCAGGAGGAGGAAATATTAGCTGTCTTTTCGTGTGCGACTTGATGTCGTGCGTAACATCACTGTATTGTTTGTTGTTGAAAAAACCTGCGACATTGACGAATTCAACCTTGTCGACAGAGATGACGCCCGATATGGTAAAGATGGTATTGACGACGTCTGATATCATGATTGGTTGATCAATGTACAATTTTTTAGCACTAAACTTATTTTGCAAGGCGACGATTATTGACGAAAGAACCGAAGTCTTGTTTAGAGAAGGATCTAGTACGACCGTAAACTTAAGTTGAAGGTTTATTACTCTTGCATCGAGTATATCGATTGAATCAGAAATCATCCTGTACGAGTTTAGGTATCTTCTTAAATTAAGCTTCAAGCTATCTGGTGATGTCACTAATCTTTGATTGGCATCTCTTGAAATTATGTAAAGTTGTGTTGCCAAAGGATTCATTGGATTGGAAACTATTGCAGCCCTATAAACACGTCCTAGGTTAGCTGGCATAGTGTAGACTCGTGCAAGCATGTCCTCCTTTGTAACAATTCTTTCTTGTGAATTTTTAACGGTTGGTATCAATTCAACCAGCTCTTCGGTGGTCAACGCATCTTCCCCACCAACACCCGCTAACTGGTTAGATACTTCCAACGTGTTTCTTACATTTGTAGACGCAAAATTTGGAGGGTTTTTTGGAAACTCTATGTTTAATGTTACAACACTGTTTATAGTTCCAGCAGCGACGTTATGTTGCAGGCCACCTCCATGACGATAAACGACAGTGAGTATCGTGTCTGCTGCCGCAACGCCAAGTGTGTTCGTCTTCAATAACTTTTCTGGGTTTACTGGTACCCTTGAAATAACCTTTGAATAAGGAAAACTTATTGCAAACTCCGAAGGATCTGGGATCACATCGTCTTCGAGGGTGTTAGCATTTCCACCTCCAAAAGTCAGCGTTGTTGATCTGGATGCTAAATCAACGGATTTGGTGAACCTGTATGGTGCAGGTATCACCCTTAAACCGTCCTTAACAAGTTCGCTATCGGTTGAACTGTTTATCACATTTCTGTAGACTACGTCATGTGAGAGGGCGCCTACTTCATAATAAGTGTTACCATAGTTATCATATACTTTTATGATCTCTGTCACATTTGAACGTGACAGGTTTAACTGCCTGAATGGAACAAAAGTTCCTATGTTGAAAGTATCGGTTTGTTCCAAACCAGAGATGCAGAGACCATCTAAGGAGATTATATACGTCGTTGGTTTTCCTTCAGCGTTTATTCTACCAATTCTTTTTTCCACAGATGGATTCATGGTATAGTTACCATCATCATTTTTGCTATATAGAAAAGCAATGTCTTCGATTAAAGTAAAGACAGTGCCATTTATTGAAACAAAGGTGGTTCCTTCTTTTATGATCGGTAGATAATCAACGTTTGGAACTTCATCTCCCAAATTTTTTACTGGTACTTCCAAATAAACTGTTACACGTACTGAAGCTGGTGCTGCTCCGTTGATTGGTATACCGGCGTTTATAATGGCACGCTCGAGGTTGGAAGGTTCTACTGCCGTTTCGTAATTTAGCTCTCCATAAAGATGATCTAAATAAAAAGAAAGATTGTCTCCAACGTATGAGGCCATGTCGAGAAACAAACCACCGACAGACGCTTCAGAAAAGTCCTGAATTTGATTTGGGTAATATTGTCTTGCGTATTCTAATAACAAAGATCTGAATGAGTCAAAGTCTCTTCCCAAGTACCTTCTTTGCCTAACTTCTACAATGTTCTTTTTAGAATCTACGGCCATTTTTGGACCCCTATCATATCACAATACGTATAAGACCACCTGAATAACTCGATTGTTTTGTTGCAACGTTGGTATGTTGTAAGAAATTGTAATCGTCAGCGCTGCCATCCCTTGGTTGTAGTTTTTTGTTCTGTCGATCTCTGAAGCAAATTCCTCAAGTTCTATGAATGGCATCCAGGTCGTCACTGCGTTCTTGATTCGGACTATAGCTTCGTTATCAAAATTTGTTTGGTTGGTGAATTCGGTGGTCAGTGGACGTAGGTTAGCGCCAAAGTAATACAATCCCAGTCGTTCACCCCAGTTTGTCAGCAATAGGTTGCGAAGGTTATCGGCAATTTGATCGCCGACATCATAATGCATCGCCAACAAATTACCTTTTTCATCTCCCAACCTAAGCGGAGTTTTTATTCCAATGGGGGGCTGCGAGACATCGGGCGTTGCTTCAGTGACCTGCTGTTGCGTTTGTCCGACGCTTTTGAAGCTTATCTTTGCCATTTCGGACTAATTATACTACAACTTATTTTAAAATACTGGCGCTTCGTTGGCAATTGTCAGCTTGTCGATGTCTAACCAACCAGCAAGTATAATTTGCTTTCTGTTGCCAAAAATGTCTGGTTCTCCCATTATCAGAATTCTACCGCCTGGGCCGTCTGGAATTATAACCGGTCTATTAACGTAAGCAGCACGTTGATCTCCTGAAGCAACGGCTCCCTGTCCAGCGTCGGCTGTCAACCAAAATTCAGAGTAATTTGGATCTTCTGGTGTGTAGGTTCCAGCCAAGTCGAAAAACATTCCAACATGTCGTGCATCCGTGTCCCAAGGTTCACTCCCCTTTTCCCTAAGTTTATCTGGATTTCCTGGGTTGAAATACAGGCGATTTCCTACGCTCATCAAAAAAATGTCACCTTCCTTCGGAAGTCCAACGCTTGGATCCCAAGTTGCACCTGGGCCAGACATCGCATCGACCCAAAAACCTTTTATCCTGGCGGCTTGACGCATGGTATCCAATCCGCCTAAAAGTTGGTAGGTTGTTCCTTTGTGCTGAAATTGATATTCCGTAGGTTTGATCCCAAGCCTTCTCATTATGAATATGGGAAAAGCGTTGCACGTCGTTGCTATTGGTTTTCCTGTTGCTGCTTCTTTTTGAAGCGCAGCAATCTGTCTATTTCCGGATTCTATTTGAGCCTTTTTGATAGCTATTGCTACATTATCTGCAATTGTTAGTTGATTTGCAGGCTTTTTGCTATATTCCTTTAATTCATTCTCTATTGCTTTGTTTTTTTCTTTCACCTGCAAAGATTGTTGAATAGCCTCTGGAGGCTCCCATTTTGTTAATTCGTTGAATTTACTTTTATTTTCCAATATCGAGACGTAAGAATTGGGTGGTTGTCCAAGCCAATCTTCTATTATCTTTAGGATTTTGTATCGTCGAGAAGAAAGTGGGTCCTTAAAAAGCGTAGCTGCGGGGGGCGGTTCTTCTGGTTCCCTTATTATTTCAAAACCACCTTGATCAAATGGTGTGGCAGACATGGCATCGACGATAGTTCCATGGCCTATGTTTTGTGCCAACATTGTTGCAGCCGTGTACTTGGCACGGTGTTCCTCGAACGTAGAATTAACAGCTATTTCAAATGAGCTTGTTTCCATTGATGGAGGAGCAAACTTGATGTTTTGTTTTCCGACAGCTTCTATCACTTTGAAAGGTAATTCTGGTGGGCTAGTTATTGCGCCGGCTACAGCACCTGCCAAATCTGTTGCTCCAGCTGGAGATGTCATTATTGGGTAAGCTAGCACTGGTGACAACGCCGAGTTTAATTCGGCAGTGTATTGTTCTGTATATCCAAGCTCCTGTAATTTTACGTCAGGCACTTGAGGGATGGGGGGAATTGGCGGAGCAGCCATCGCTTCAATCATCTTTGCAATGCTAGAAGCCTTTTTTTCATCTAAGGCCAGAGCGTATTCTTCATCCGTCATCTCTGGAAGCTTGGGAACCTCTGTTAGATTTGGATCACCTAAGCCAGGAATAAAAACTGGTGGTGCTAATTGTGCGGGCGTCATGGCCGCCAAAGCGTCTGGTAACTTCATGGGTGGTGCTTGTGCTCCCAAGGTTTTTGCCATCGCGGTGGGATCAAATATTGGAGCTCCATACTGTGAAAGCTGATAAGCACCGTCGGCGTCAATGCCACGTACCATCGCCTCGTATCTGGGGCGCCAATCTTTGTGGAAATCTGGGAATAAGCTTTTGTTTTTTAGATTCAGCTGTTGTGCACCGGGCGTTGGCTCAATGGCTGGGCCAAGCTGCACTCCAGGGATAGTCCCACCACCTTTGGAAAGTTTCTTGACAACGTCGGAGACGAAACCATCCCATATGGCATCGGTGACTGTTCCATCTGGATTAAGGACGCCTTGTTTTTCGAATATACCCATAGTGGCTCACTTGATCAAAACCTTGGTCGAAAAAGTTCCAAGATCTGGTTTTTTGATTCTGTTGACCGCGTTGGCGTCGACATTTTTTCCGCCATTTGTACCGACAAAACCTCCGGCGGTGGTGGCGATCGGGAGGGCGGTGACTTGTCCACCACTGAAGTTGGCAGGCAATTCAGTGCAAAGTATGGCGCTCGTCGCATCGTCGCCACCCAACTTCACGTACCCATCTTTGGAAGGCGTGAACACAATATCTCCATTTGCTTTTATGGTTATAGACGCCCAGTTGTTGTTGTCAGCATCTTCTACTTTGTGTTCCGATCTTCCATCTTCGGAACTGATTGGCACGAAGCTGGTGACAACGAAGGAAATATCTGACCTGGCTATTATCCTTACTTTGTCAGATTTTATTACGACAGATGCATCTCCATTTTCGCTATCGGCGACTCCCATAGCTTCAAGGGCAGACGACAAAAAAAAGTTTTTATCGGTCATTGTCCTTTGAGAGACTAATACTCTGCTTCTGTCTAGGAAAAAATCAGGATCCCCTTCGAAGGGTGAAGTTTCCTCCTCTGCTTTTGTTATTTCTTTCTTAAGTTCTTCACCATCAATAATCCTTGTAGTAGAGACCGGATAGCCTCCCGTTTCAACGGACATCCCTCTGCCGGCCACTATATCAATCGAACCTGCAAAACCCTGAAGGTCGTTAGATGGTATTGTTGTTTTTAATCCAGGGCCACTAGAATAACCAGCTATCGGGCCTGCTCTGTCGGTACCAAGGACTACCAAGGTGTTGTTGCTTCCTTCTAACGCAACATCTCCAGGTCTCTTTTTGAACCTTGGGACGGATTCGTAATGCATCATTGGCGATACATCATTTTGAGTTATGAAATTTTCAAAAATCTCTTCGTTGTCTGAATCTATCGTTTCCGACCCTTGTTGAACGGATCTCGTTCCATCAGCGGAGGTGACGACCTTTCCGTTTCTCATTTCATAAATTGGTGTTAAACCTTGTGCTTTTTGTATTGTTCCTTGCGCAAACGTCGTATCTAACTGCCTTGGGTGATGTGTGTGGTTTACATCATCAACAAAATGCGGTTCAGCTATGCGACAAAACCAAAATGCTATTTCTTTGAACTTGGCATTTGGATCTTCAAACATAGTCCAGACCATTTCTCCAGGTTTGCATGGTAGTGCTATGTGCGACGGAAAAAATGGAAAAACGATCATTGGGCGACTTATTTCCTCAACACCGGTTTTGATCCTCTGACCTATGATTGAATTTCTAGGCGCACTTTTTGCCAACATGATGTTGGAAACACCGATGACGTTGTTCCAATAATCTAGCTTGTTTTCATCGATGATTGTTGGATCTGGAATTACTTCCAGAATTATCATTCTAAAAAACGTGGGTGCTGGATCACGCGCCAGCTGGTTTATCTGCGCAATATTGTGGTTCAATGATCCATCAACTAAACTGTGAATATAGTTGGGATTGAATAATGCCATTGTAATTTACCCGTTTATCTTTTTAAACATTTCATCTGCATCTATTTCATTACTGATATTTTCCGCCTTAGATATCAGTTCCGCCAGCTTGATAAGCTGATCATTTGCCTTGCTCATCTTTTCTATATAAGATGATAACGATTTACCATGCACGGCATGCTCCGTGCTTTTATCTTCGACAATTTCAACCAACTTTACAAAAAGCATGTATGCGTTTTGTCGATCGTACACGGCGTTTTCGTATATCTCTTTCCAAAGCTTTTTCTTTTTGTCGGAAAGACCCTCGATTTGGTCGAGGAGTTGCGAAAAATCCTTGACTTTTTCTTCTATATCCAGCTCTGTCAATCCCATTGCTGCCTCGATGTTTGAATTAATCTTCCAATGATTCTTGCTTTAGTTTCTTATAATGCCTTTTGATCGATTGCATCGCAGTTGTCAGCTGCTTTGGACTAAAGCCAGAAAGTTCTCTTATGTATAAGAGGATTGCGTTTTTGTTCAGCAGATCTACAGATTCGATGTTTTCGAATATTGTGATGATAGAATTGATACACAATAGTTCGTTTTCTGTTTTTATTTTTTCTCTAATTTCATATAGAAGCTGAAGTGTCTCTTCCGTCGAATGTGCGTTCTCCAGCAACGTATCCTGTGATGGAACAACCTGATAATCTTCAACAATATCTTTTTCGTGCGCTGTAAGTGAATTAGGATCGTCGAGGCTGAGACTCTTCTTTGTTTTTAGAATTTTTTGCTTTGTCTTAATGATTAACCAATTCTTAGCGACGACATTGAAATATGAAAATGCGTTGGTCCCTCTAACTGCGTCAAACTTGTGAATTGTTTCAAAAAGAAAATTTACACAATCGGTCTTGAGCTCTTCATAGGTGTCGTAATGCCCAGTGAATTTATGAATGTTTATTAGATTTTCCACCAGCTTTTCAAAAGCCGGTAAAATTTCAACAATATAAAGCTTTTCTTTTTCTTTTCTATCGTTTGACTGCTGATACGCCACGATCGCCTTTTGAGTATCGGCATTAAAATAAAGCTTCATGCTCAACTTGGCTTCGCCGGGTTGCAATTTGGCGACGGAGGCTCGTGTATTATTTGATTCTTTTTTGCTTAGCATCATCTTTCTCTCTGTTCTTCACCGGATTCTTCATCGATCAAGACAGAGAATTTTTCGGCAATTTTTTTGACTGCCTTTTTGGTTCCCCTGATGTCTTCCATCAACTCTCTGGTGACCGGTTCGTCAAGAAACAACTCCATTTTTGATTTTTTGTCAAACTTACTGTAATAGTAATCAAGTTCTTTCAGTGATTCCTCTATGGAATCTGCAGAAACTTCAATGATCTCAAGGTACTGAAGGTTTCTCCTAACGCTGTAAAAAAGTGCCGTTGAAAGCAACAAACATGCAATCAACAATATGAAAATAAGAATCATCATAAGATTCCGCCAAAAACTGCATCATAATGTGAATTGATTGCCGAAGGCGAGTATTTTTCCTTTAATACCTTTGACATTTCTGTCGCCCACCCTTGCGGAGTCGTCGGAGATTCTCTAAACTTTTTAACCTTCTTTTTGAAGTCTTCCTCTTTGACTTCAGCCCATTTTGAATTGGGAACAAAGATCGAACCATCTATTCTAGAATGGTGAACGTTGGAAAGCTGATAATCTAAGTTTATATACTTTCCATGGCTTAAAAAATCGGTGTGTCCTGACCACCCAGTGGCGATGACAGGCAATCCAGAAGCGGCTGCTTCCAAAATAGGAAGTCCATATCCTTCTCCTCTTGTTGCAGTAACTAGTGCTTTCACCTGTGGATGTCGGTATAAGGCAGCAATTTCTTTGTTGTCTAATTCTCCATGCAGAATGTGAATCTTTGGAAATGTTGTACCCTTTCGACACTCGTTCTTGACGGCGTTGACTACATCATGTGTCCTCTTCTTGTCGATCATTGTGTTTCTTCCAACGTTTGTCTTTAAAATGATTCCAACATCTTGGTCGTCCTTAAAGGCTTCAAACAACCACTTCAAAGTAAAGAATATGTTTTTTCTGTCGTTAAATGGATTGTCTCCAGTGAATTGCCCAAAGACCAAAAAGTTAAATTTTGTTTTTAGAGTCGGAAAACGGGAGATGTCTTCCTGTTTGACGTCCAATATTTCGCTACAAAAAGATTCTGGAACGATGTGCAAAGGTTTGTTTATTTGACCAGACGCATTAAAACAATTTTCAGTATGTTTAGATGGTACGATGATCATATCCATCTTATTGCAAGCGTGGACCCAATCAGCGTGACAGACGTCGGTTTCGACTCCGGCGGTCAAACCAACATTAAAGCTTCCAATGTTTTTGTCCCATTCGTTGGGTAGCTGCAACTGCAACGTGACGTCGTACCCTCCACGTTGACCAGAAGCCACGTCTACGGTGTTTTCCATTATCTTTCCGATGATGCCATCTCCAAAATTTGTGTCCAATATCCAGGGGGTATCTCCCCAAGGAAGAGCCTGAAATTTGACATCAATATTTTTCTTTGACAAAAGCCAAGAAGCAACTTGGCGACAGTGAACGCCGTAGCCCGACTGTGTTAAAGATGGCCCTCTCAAAAGTACTTTCTTCATTTCAATCCTCCTGGGTCAGGGACCACGTCGTACGGTTATTTTTCCAGCTATCGATCGTTCTTTCCAAAGATTCATCCCAATTTTTTACTATATCTTCTAAGTTGTAATCTTTTAGGGCATGTTCCCGAGCTCTAGCGCCGATTCTTTCGCGTTCTTCCGGGCCCTTTTCATACATCTGCAGGAATGCATTTGCCAAAGTTTGATGTGAAACAAAATCTTCATAAATGTAGGGAACCATTTGGTTACCCACTAGCGATTTCACTTCTGGCTCCAAAGCGATTCCATATTGCTCGCCCGTCTCGTGATCTACCACCTGCCTGGTAAGGCCTCCTGTCTTGATCGCAATGATTGGTTTACCACACATCATTGCTTCCAATGTGCCAAGACCAAATCCTTCGTTGCAACTACGATTGACTATTGTGTCGAAGGAGTTGTAAAGGTTATTCATTTCGTTGAAATTAATTCTTTTGTTAGAAAAGAATACGCTGTTTTTGACGCCTAGCATGTCTATGACCTGGATTAGATTGGGACCTTCTGGATCTTTGGGGTCAGTGTGCATCACCAATGTAGCCTTTTCATGGCCATGCTTTTTCTTCAGCTCATCTAAAAACATCTTCCAAGACATGATTATGTCACTTGGCATCTTGCGACGGGCGTTCCTAGAAACGTAACCCACCACAAAGTGGTCGTCCCTTGAAGGACCCAGCAAATTCCTTCTAAACTTTGCTGCTTCGTTTTTTGGCATGGGGAAATATAGATCGCTGGGGACACCGTGGGGTATGTAGTTTACCTCGCGTCCTCCTATGTTTTTCTTCACCATTTCATACGTAGGATAGTTGATACAGTTGATTAAATCAGTGCTTTCGTATAAAACTCTATTGAATTCGGGCCAAGGTGGATTGTCCCAAAGGTGCCAATATGTGATGGGGCAAATTTGACGAATTTCATCAGCCATTTCCCAGACCCAAATAAAAAATCTAGGGTCCGTAAACAGCAACAGAGCATCTGGCTTAAGTTGCGCTAGCGTTTTTCTTAATAGATTTCTATCTCCAAATCCATCTGTTGGCTTGATGATGAAGTCTGGATTAACGACGTTGAGTTCATAACTTTCGTGCTTTATTGCTCCACCAAAGCAGCGAAAGCTGTACTTACCTGTACCTATCAAGCCATTGATCAACCATCTGCTTTGAGTTCCAACTCCTGATGTAGACAACGGGTGGTCTGAAAGCATCAAAATAGTTTTTTTCTTCATCATCGCTATATTACGCACTTTTGAAATTTTGTAACAAAAAACAATGATCAAATTTTCATGTGCAATGTTCTGTGTTTTTAAATTCACACCACGTGCACGCATCCCTGTTTTTTACAAACACGCCTTTTTTTACGGAGGTCAACATGTTGTTGACAACCTTGAGCGACTTTTGAATAGGTACTTCCCCCAAAGAGACCGAAAACAGCTCACAATGCTCTCCAGGCTTAGCGGACTTCTTGAGCAAGACGAATCCACATCTAACATTTTTGATTGAGATATTTGGATTTTTTTGACACCAGTAATTCTTGTAGAGAGCCAGCTGGGCCTTCACCATGTCATCGGATCTTTTGTCTTTGAACCATCCACGAGCGGTGGTCTTGTGGTCGAGAATCCAGTAAATAGTTTCTCCCCTTTTTCCTTTTGCTTTGATGACACCATCGATAAAACCCTTGAATGCGTGGGGTTGACCATCGATGCATTCGTAAAGTTGGTGCTCAGCATCAATCGTTTCCCACTCAGGGAACTCCCTATCAAAGAATGCCGGCACCTCCTGAAGTATTGAACTGGACTCAGACTTCGCCCTCTGGAGGGTTGTTGAAGTAAAGTCGGGCATCCCATCATGTTTTTTCCAAGCCTTTTCTAAGGCTTCGTGAGCCACATTGATGTCCATGCTACGTGAAAGCAAATACTTTTCAATTGCAGCATGGACAGCCGTTCCAAACTCAAGGACGGGTGAAGGCTTTGAAAGGTCGATCTTCTTAACGTGGATCAAATGATGTCTGTAAGAACATTCCTTCCAAAGCTTTACTTCCGAAAAAGAAACGTGTTGCTTCCCCGTAGGAAGCACCTCAAAAGAGGTTTTTTTATCTTGCATTACTACATGGTAAATTGCAACACTATTTTAGTTCAATCTTTGAATCAATGAAATTAATTTTGTAACACGCCAATTGATGATCATTGCTCTTTTTTAGTGACAGCTCTACCAACCAAAGCTTCCCAATCTCTTTCGGGACGTACTTCTAGGTTCTTCTTCCATGCACCATCGAGCACGGGAGTGTCGACCGTTAGTTCGTTTGCAACACAGACCATCGCATTCAAATCCTTAACAAAACAGCTACCACCATACCCAAAGTGGCCGTCAGGCCCAGGGACGCTCCAGTGACTAGTACCTAGCCTGGGATCATACTTTGCGTACTCTATCACCTTGTCATAATCAACATTTAAACCCGAATTATCCAAGGCTTGGCAAACTTGAAACATTTCATTTGCAAACGCTACTTTAACTGTCAAAAAGTTATTAGTAACGTACTTCACCATCTCGGCAGTAGTAGAAGATGTCTTTATTAGTGGTACCTTTGGAAAAGCTGTTTGAAACAGCAGCTTCACGGTATTGATCCATGGTCTCGGGCCACCAAGAACTATGCGATTTTGATTTCTCATATCATCTAGTGCGTTAGCTTCAGTCAAAAATTCTGGATTGAAGACGACACGTAGTCCAGTTTCTCCAAACTTTTTGTTCCAATTTTCGGTTGAACCAGGTGGTACGGTTGACTTGACCACCGCGATTCTTTCACCATTAACTTGCGATAATTCATTGAGGACACTCTCGACGATGCTGAGATCTGCGCTCCCGTCTTGATTCATGGGTGTTGGAAGACAAACAAAGTATACACGTGAAAAGCCAGAAATTCTTTCACACGATGTGACGAACTCTTTCACATTGCAAGGAAATAAACCTTCTGCAGTATTAGGTTGCAAGCCTCCTGTCGCAACCTTCCCTGCTTTATCGTAAACGTATACGTCAAAACCTTTTTCGGAAAAGACGGTCGTAAGAGAACCACCAACAAAGCCCTGTCCTATGCAAGCTATTGCATTCATAAATTAATCTTTCTATTTTGTAACACCCAAAATTAGTTTTTACACATTGTCGTATTGTTTGTCGACTATTTTTTTTATTAAACTTTGAGTTTTTTCTATATCAAATTTTTCTTGCATACAAACCCTATATGCAACTGTCCTTTTGTGTAGTTCCTGTTTATTTTTCAGTATCTCATCAATAAGATATTCCAGTTCGTTATCCGACATATCCTTGGATACCAAAGCCATTTGGTCTCTCGCTTCTGTTGGCATGTTGCTAGGTGCATCACCCAAAGGCAACGTCAAGGCTGCAGCAAATTCTAAATATTTCACAATTAATGAATCGTCGTCACCCGTACAAACAATCGATAGATAAGCATTTGATGCTAAATCTATGTATTTTTGCCCAAAAACGTTGTGACGAATTTCATTCAACCTATAGCCTGGGTGTGGTAGATATCCGACGCTGTACTTGTTTTTTCTTTCAAAAAAGAAATTTGCGAGTTTGTGTCTCAGCGGATATGATTTTGGTGATAGGTGTCCGCTTATAAATACATCGAAATTTTTTTCAGCTTCATTTTTTCCGTATTTTGAAAAATCAAGCAAATGTGGATAACGTATTGCTTTGATTCCACGCCGAGCTAAAAATTCCATATTGTAATCTGTGCAATATGTTACCAGCAGAGCCTCGGCTCCAAGCCTATCGTATATTTCAAGCTCTCTTTTGAAGAGTATTCTATCAGAACTGCAAGAATCAATATTGCGAATAAACTTTCTACAATTGAGTTCGGCAAATGCAGAAAGTCTACGCTCATCTCTAGATCCTATCCAAAGGATAACCAAATCATCTTCTTTCACTTCTTTAATCGTCGTTGCAAAGAACTTCTCCTGTTTTTCACAAATCACCCCTGCCTTGACTAGAGCGTCGTAAGGCATATCATGAATTGCCATGGAGTTATGAAGTGTATCAGGGAAGGCGGCGTAAATTTTCATCTAATTGATCCTGGATATATTTCCCAATTTCTACCTGAACGAAGTATTTCTAAACTGTTTTTTCCCTCATTGAATAGTAAATCCAACGATGACATATGAGACATAAATTCACTTTTACTTTTTGCTTGTTTGTAAGTTGGATGTTTATATCTTTGTATTCTCAAAGCAACGTTAGAATTGTAGTTGAACATATCAGAATCAATGTATGAAGTTCCTCCGGAACCTACGAGAAAAATGTTGGCATTTAATCTTTCACAAAGATCTATCAATCTTCTTGTCGGATGAGTTGATGTAGAAAATTCTTTTGAAAAAACTATTGGTGTCTTTATCCCATAGGCAGACATAAGCCACTTCAAAACAAAAACATTGAAATCCGACAAATTTTCTGGAGCCTCTTTGAGTACATCACTAAATTCCGTAAAATATTTAGAAAAATGAGCAGATTTTTGATAATGATGTTTGATTTTTCGTAAATGCTTATTGAGCCAAAAGCTTTTTCGTAAAACTCTTGCGTTTTCAATATTTATTGGAAATTTACCTGCAACTGGTAAAGTGAGCCACTGCCAGCCAAGGCTGGTCTTTATTCTATTTCTAGTTTGCCATTCTGTTTTTTTTAGTTGAACATTATCAACTATCACAAATGTATCTGCAAAATCAATCTTTTCCAGATATCCAAGCCACGGTAGATATTGAGATTGGTGCATTGCTACTGCAAAATTTTTTACATCCATTTTGTAATCCTATAGATGTCGTAGTGATCGCTTTGATAATTTACAAAATTTTCCAAGACGTAAGATTTCCCTATATTCCAGTGATCATCAAAATAGTATCCTATCTTGGTGAAAGAATCATCTTTATTGATATCGTACTTTTTGTACATCAAACATTTTGATTCATATTGATTCTTTAAAAGAGGAATAAAGTAGTTTGGATCAAAATTTTTGCTTGATGGCGAATAAAATTCAACAAATCTTTCGCAATATTTGTACATGCCTTTTGCCACCATTGAACAAGCTAAATGATCTGTGTGAAGATCATTTTCACTGTGTGTCAAAATATCAAACTTAGAACTAAAATTAAGGTTGTTGTAAAAAGACTCTTTTAGCAAATCCAGTGAATTATATAGGAAACGCGCTTTGTGCTTTAGGTTTATATAACTGATTTCTCTGTCAATTAATGACGAAAAATAAGAAATATTTTCCTTGGTGACAGAATCTTTGTATTCGTGCCAAGATGAAACAAAAAGCTCTATTTTTTCATACTCTCTTGAGTGCTTGAAAATAAAGCCAGGGCATGACAATTCAAAATCGTCAAGATGAGCGCAAAATACAACGAGCGTTTTCATCTGATACAAGTTAGAAAATACTATATTAGTTTCCCTTGTTCAATTGCAACGATATCGTTTTGAGAATATTTTGCTTGATCTCCGTCCAAAGATGTGGTTAATTTCCATCCCAGTGGTCGTGCTACGTCCATGAAACTCAAAGGTTTTGCTGAGTTTTGTTGTGAAATAACATGATTAAAATTAAACTTTTCATAGTAAAGACCACTCTCGTGGGCAGGATCTAAATAGTCTCCGTACCTTAGGTCGTTTCTAAAAAACGCATAGCCCCCACGGTGGTCGTTCCATATTCCAAGAAAAGCTGGAACATGGCATGAGATGTTGATGTCACGATAAACTTGTTTTACCAAATAATCATAATGATCTTCTGACCTACCCCAATATTGTTTTTCTTTGGGCCAATTTGTCGGATACGGTCCCAATCTATCAAATGTTTCTTTTTTAAAGATTCCCATTGTTTGGTAATGTGACTTGTCAGAAATCCAGTATCTCAACCCGCTGTTAGAAAAAAAGTTTTGGTTGTTGAAAAACTTTGAATCATTGGTGACTTTTCTGATGCCGTTGAACTCCAAACATTGAAATTTAGATTCCATGAAGTCTCTGCATAACGTGATCAAATAATCTTCGTCGCCTATAAACTGTAGGTCGTCTTGTAGGAAGACGATACAATCGTTTTTGCAATTTTCTATTACAATATTTTTGGCTATGTATTCATCGTTTATCCAATTTCTTTCCTGTGTGCTTCTCAGGAAGAGTTTGTTTATATAACCTTTTTGCTTTTGAAAAGTTAAAAATTCGGCTAAACCCTTTTCCCAGGAACCATTGTCGACAACGATGACTTCAAAATTGCTTCTGTCTAAATTTTGTATGGAAGCAAAGAGTGCTTTGAGGTATTTCAGTCTATTGAAAGAAACTATTCCAATTGTTATCATATCGACTCCGTGATGATGTAATCAAAGGCCTAAAAAAAAATCTCTATACTTTGAATAACCTAAAGGCAATTTCCAATATTCTACGTTTGGAATGGCTGGTGTTGCATTGTAAACATCATCACAAATTGCTGTCTGCGGAAGAACTTGGTTTGCTATACCAACTTTTCTTGAGACGACATTTACATCAAGCAACCCACATTCAATCAGGGATTGTGGTCCGCCTTCGCACCTAGAAGTGACTGGGTACAAGTCCACAGTTTGATATAAGTCATTCAGTGTCGACTGTGGCGGTCTTTCCAGATAAGTGAATGGTATACTTTCTTGTGTAAGCTTATTGATCACAAATTGACGTCTCCAACCAGCCAAAAGCACATGCGGTGGGCTTTCAACTTTTTTGTCTTTCCAATCTTTCCAAATTTTCTTGACATAATCTACAAAAAGATCGGGTCCCTTTTCCAACTTTGGTGCATCTTGGTTGCTACCTTCAGAATCGCGTTGAAAAGAACCGATAATGTAAGAATCCTTTGAAAGATTGTACTTTTCTCTAAGCTTTAATTTGCTGCTTGTTTTTTTCCAAATTTTTTGGTTAGCCCAATATTCAATGATTTGAACCGGCTTGTTTGTCAGTTCTTTGACGATGTCCTGAGTTTCCTTGTTGTAGACGTGATAAACGTCTACAAATTTGTCTCTAAGTTCAAAATCACGGCGTCTGTTGTCGTCAAATTTTTCAGGCACTATGTGATGTACGGTTGCTACAACTTTTTTAGAAGAAAGCAATTGAAATGGCAAATGGTTCCAACACCAACTCGCCATCAGCCAAATTACATCGGCCTCGAATGGATCCCTTGTGCTTATGTCGAAATTGTCTTCGTTCCATTCAGAAACAAAACGATCAACAATCCAGTCCTCTCTGGCTGGTAGCACAAAGATTTTTTTCATCACGCTCTTCTCTTTATCTCATAAACAAAAGGTTCTGCAAATGGTGTCCCATTGAGCATGGTCGCCAATAACGCCAACTCTTTTGTTTCTATGTTTTTTACGCTGGCTCTTTTTTCAAAGATGTTTGGATTCAATTCCTGATTTCCGTTTATCTTGATGGAATCATAGTACATCTGCGAAAGCATGTTCATGGATTCGTTTGAAATATTTACTTTTGATTCCTCAAAAACTCCCACGAAGCAATCAAAAATGTCCTGGTATATCATGGTACATGATTCATTGTTTAAAGAACTGTGCTTGTGTTTTTGAAGCCTCTTTACCAAGAGGCCACTTACAGCTTCGTGAATGTTTTTCATAAATTTTCCAGTGTTTTTATGTAACGGGTCGCGACGTCTTTAATGTCGATGTTTGAATCAAATTTGTTTTTATGAATTTTTGTATAATCTAAGGCAGGAGGCGAGTAAAGTTCAAGCGGTTGATAGTCCCATTCTAGATCTTCGACCACCATAGCTTCCATACCAGCTATTTCTTTTGTTCCACCGCTTGAAGATACGATCAAATTGCAACCTGCAGCCCGAGCGTCGACCACCACGTTGGGACAATGATCAAGAAAAGCAAGATGCACAAAAAACTTTGCACGTTTGTACAAGGAAATGCAAGTCTCCCAGGGAAGCTTGCCAGTGAAAAAAACCCTGGGGTGGGATATCACAAAGTCTGGATTTTCACCCGCCACGACCATACAGGCACGCTCTGGAGCGTTTTCTAAAAAATAACCTATGTTATCCTTCAATCTTTTATGAGGCCTCCAGGAGGAGGAACAACACCATACTTCATCAAAACTGTCTAGAGCAGTATTTTCAATTGCTTTGATGTTTTTTATCGTTTCAAAGCATGTTCCATTGCCTATGACAACGCTGTTTTTTTCTCCAAAGTATTTTTCTGTCAATTTTTTATTGAAAGTTGATTGAAAAATTGCAACGTCGGCCGCGGAATAGGAATTTTTCAATGGTTCATTCATCCTAATCCAATCTTGTTTGTTGTTGAAGTATATACCATCTAACCTCAAAGCAAGTTTTGCCCTCTTCCTATTGGTCGAAATAAAAGAAAGCTGGACATCTGGTTGTTCAACAACACAAGAAATTTCGTGGCCTTGCTTGATGATTTCCATCATCAGTTTTTTACCAAAAGAATTGGGGCCAGAAGACGAACCGACGTCAACGTTGTCTAGGAGTATTTTCAACTGATAAACCCTCTTTGCCTGATCATTTCAGCAGACATTTTTTGGTTTAGCGCTCGAGGAGAAGTAAACAGGTTTTTGTTTCCTAAGTCAATATTGTAGTGATAAGCTACAATTGGTACAAACTTTAGTTCCATTTCTTCTTGAATTGAAACGTGCATCATCGGAAGGAAAACAGCCTGATCGCAAGCAATCATAATGTATTCCCCATCATCTGTCTTGAAATTAGCTTCAGGTACCTTTCTGAGCTGACGACACCTAAATGTTTTTAAGTGACTTGATACCCAAGGGTGTTTGTAAACAGTTTGATTACCAATCAAATTCAATGGCGCCGAAATGTTTTGTGTTGTGTATGACCAACGATGAGCAGTCCAAGCCACCGCCAGCTTTGGATTTGAATAAAGGTTATTCATTATCCAAAGTAAGTCGTTTTCCAAAAGCCAGTCTCCACCGTCCAACCTACAGACGACGTCTTGATCGTCTATGGATTCTATTGATTTCAAAGTATTACGTACTTCACCATGCTTTTCAGTGTTACTGACAAAGCTAAACTTATTCTTGTAATAAGAGGAGTTACAGACATCTTTGACAAGCTGTGGGGTTTCATCGGTGGATAAATCATCTATCAATATTGCCCTCCAGTTTTCATAGCTTTGCGCCATCATCGAATGAAGGGTCTTAACGATGTCATTACCGGAATTGAAGTACGGTATTACGAAAGTAAAGTTATTCACTTTTGTACCTTGAGCATCCACTTTGGCTGATTCTTGCTAACAACGACATGGTGAGTTTTTTGTACGCCATCCCACTTTGAATGCCAAATCCAACCTCCCAGCTTTTCGGAAAATTCGGCAGCACGTTCCTTAATCATTTGATCAGTGACTTGTGACCACGGTACGTCAAACATCATGTTAGATTCCGCGGTATCAATGTATGTTTTTCCTGATATCGATTCCCAATGCTTGGTCCAATAATTTTTGTATAGCTTTATCTTACGTTCAATGTCAAACCAACTGTAATGAAAAACACCAGGTAAAGATTCAACAACATTGTTGAACCAGGTTTGATACTGTGATAATGCTTGTTCGTTTCCGCTTACGGCTGCCCTTCTTACGATGTCAACTTCTGATGTATAAAAGCTGATGTGTGGCAGTCTTTCCCCTGAGCTCTTGTCTATCATATCGCAACCATCACCAGCGGCGGCATAGACGTTACCATCCTTGTCTAGTTTCCTGAATTCTTTAGGAATTCCATGGGTTATGTTTGGGTTGTTTCTGCTTATTCTCCATTTCCAAGGCATGATATCTGCACGTACCTTGTTTGTACCTCCCCAATATTCGACAACCGGCAATGAAACAATGTCAACGCCCGCTGGGAACTTGCGACAAAGTTCGATGATCTTGTTTACGTCCGATTCGTGAACAACTTCGTCGCAATCCATTTGCCAACAAAAATCGCTCGTACACATTTCACGAGCTTCTGCCTTTTGCATTCCATCGAAAACAGCAAATCTTGGATGGTTCCAATCTCTTATGACTTGTCTTGATTTTACCCTAGGATCAGCTTGACAAAAATCTAGTACGGTCTCCCAAGTGCCGTCAGTTGATCCACCGTCAACTATGCAAACCTCGTCGCAAAATTCAAGCATCGACTTGATGCTTTCCACGAATGGATATCCCTGTGAAGCAGCATTGTATACCGTAGTGTATCCGCTGATTGTCGGTCGGTATTCCATCATTCTTGTTATGCCATTCCAAAAAATATCTGGTCCGGCATAAAGATAATCTTCCAGTTCTTGGATATCGTTGGTAGCAAACCACTCTTCATCTTTGTGCTGTACATTCTCGTTTAGTTGCAACTTACAACCAAGAAGTTTTGCTTCAATCACCATGCGAGGGCATGTGTCCTTGCCAAGTGGCAAATAAACAAAACCTTCAGCAGAGGCTAGTTGTGCCAACGCCTCTTTGTATGGAACGTTCCAAAGCTTTAAAATTTCTTTGTTGTTTTTAACACACCAATCAATCGCCGCGTCGGAACCCTTTATCCAAGAATCCGAACCTAGCACGACCCAACCGTGCCTTTGTTCTTTAGAATTTGCTATCCCTTCGCGAAGGAGTCTGAGCAAACTCAAAGTTCCCTTATCGAAAACGCTAGAAAGCACTATGTTGCTTTTTTCTGATAAGAAAGGAAACAAAGTCAGGTATTTTTGTAGCTGTCCCTCCGACATCCACCACATTCCTTGACTTCCAAAATAAAATGCCGAAACCAACTTTCCATTTAGCTGGTTGTGACAATCACATGGGGTTTTTGCAATTGCCATGTGCTTTTCCGGGGAACGGTACTTACAATACTTGTAATCGTATTCAAGAATAGAGTACTTCAAATTGCTGACGATGCTGGGGATCAACTGTGGATTGAGTCCTGCAAAGTTTCCAAAAATCCAATACTTGTCGACACCCTTCTTCAAAGATTCTAAAGTGACATTACTTGATCTAAGTTTGCAAATCTTGAAAGGAGAAGCGTCAATTAACGCCTTGGTGGTAAGCTCCGCACCACCTTCGTAATCTTCTGCAAAAAGATCTGCTACAAAAACTATCTGAGAATCTTCTATAGAGACAGCATCCAAAGAAAAAACTTCATTTTTAAAATTTTCCATATTACCTAGCACAAAGCTATACACCATATTTGCGTAATGAACAAGAAAAAATAGCTGTATTTAAATTTGTACTATTAGCTAAGTACCGGTACTATAAATTTTAGTGCATTCTGAAATCTTTAACAGTAAAGAAATTAAATCAGTATTCAATTCTATTTTGAATAATGAAATTTCTCATCTGAATGATCTGGAGTTCATTTCAAAATTTGATTCTATACTTTCATCTTTTGATGAAAAAATTAAAAAAAGAATATTTGAATTGTTTGTTTCGAATGCTCTTTCCGCAGAGGGTTGTGCTCCTGGCGGTTCTATATTTTTTAAGAGATACGTCCAATCGCGTTCGGAATTGGAATGCAAGATACAAACTTTCAACAAAAACGATTGCGAAAAAGTTTTTTCGACAATGACTGGTGGTTCTGAAATAACAAATGTTTTTGTACAAATTGTAAACATCTGTGGTTTAAAAACCAAACTAGTTGTCAGCGATCTCGAATCTCAAAGAGAAAAAACCGTCATTGAACTTTTGAAAGGTTTTACTTTTGAAGAGCTCAATCCAGCTTTTTCTGTCAGCAGAAAAGAGCTACTTTCTCCCAGAGTAATTTGTGTCGATGGATTTATTGAATCGATTTCTGAAATCCACCACTTTTTGGATGAGCTAAGCTATCTAAAAGAAAGTGCTGTAATCTTCTTACGAGGCGCATCTGAAGAAGTGATTCACACACTCAAAGTAAATTATGATAGAAATACTTTGTTGTGTGTGCCCGTGATTGTAACCTATGATTTGGATGGTGCAAATTTGCTAAATGATATTGCAACCATCTGCAACGCAGAACTAGTCTCATCTTTAAAAGGGGATTTGATTAGTTCTATTAGGGCAAAGGATACAAGAAGAGTTGATTCAATCAACTTTTCTAACCCTGGCATCATTTTAAAAAACAAAAATTGTAACATCGATGATTACATCCTCCGTTTACAGAAAAAGGCTTTAGAATCTAACAATGAATTTATTTATGATTCTATCAAAAAGAGAATTCAAAGGCTCGGGAGCGAGCAAGTAAACATTTTTCTTTCACGCGAACACAAAAAGCAAAAATTGATTTTTGATCGCTGCATTAGATCTATCAAATCTTGTACAGATCATGGCGTCGTTTATCTAAAAGATGGATGTTACCCAGCTGCTGCAATTAAGTCGGGAGAATTTTTTGGTAAAAAATTCTCATCTTCCATCGAAGAATTGGGTTGTTTGATAACTTAGTTTTACCAAATTTTGCGGAGGTTTATATTCAAATTATGAGCGTAATCAACAAACTTTCCAAGGAAGTATTCAACATTGCAACGTACACAAAGGACGTTCTAAGAGCAAATATTACAAATTCTGCACTTAAGGGTGATATAGCCCTCAATCAAGAACAACTCAATCAATTATTTAAGATAGTTGAAAATTCTGTCGACCAAGCCACACAAAGGGGTTTGGTTCTCTTTGAAAAAAATGCAAAGACAGTTTTTGATTCTGATTTAAAGAATCAGACAGCTGATGTCAACCAAGTCACAACAGCAAGGAAAAAGTGACATCTGGACAAAAACACTTAATAAAGTGCCGATGCGTTTTGCAACAGTATAAGAAATTGCAAAACCCTCCGGTGCATCATTTTGTTGTATTTTCCGTGATAAAAGAAGACAATGTTGTCCCCAAATATTGTCAATGTAACAACTGTGGATTAATTCACAAAGTGATTGACATTTGTAAATCAGAGATTCAAGTTGGCAAAGAAAATATGAATTCAATAATAAAAATTGAAGACATAAGACCATCGTTGCACACCAACTTTTGCAATCTTCTTGAGGCAAACAAGTGCGACGTTGCGACATGGGAAGCAGTTCAAAATATTGTTGAAAATAAGGAATGGGGTTCGTTTGTTGTGCTCACCACCGATACATCGGGTGATGAATTGCACGGTAAATACATGAGGATTTTGGGTGAAACCTTGTGTAAGGTAGAATCATTTTCGAGGAACAGCGGTTTAATCTAATGGAACTTTTTGGAAAAACAAGAGCCGACAGTTTGGCCGAAGAAAACAACATTGCTCGAAAAATAGTGTCCGAAATTTCCAACTTCGGCGTGTCCGATAGACAACGTTATCTAATAATGTACTATCTCAGTCTGGAACTTGAAGATATAGAAAAGGTTCAGGAAATTTCTTCTTTTCTAAAAGAAATTAGACCTGATATCAACATGACTCATCTATACGAAGGGAACTAACAATGGGAAGACCAGTAAATTCAAATCAGCCCGCCGCGGCCCGTCGAAATTCCGTGGATGAAATTGCAGCTCTTTCTGGTAACCCACAAGGAGCCGACGCCCGTTTAGTTGTTTTGCATGGCGAAGTTAATGAACAATCAATCTACAACGTGATTGTTCAACTTTTGCTTTTGGCCAACCAAAACCACAAGCCGATCCATCTTGTCATTTCCACCTACGGTGGGTCTGTAGATGAAATGTTCTCTCTTTATGATACGATAAAGTTTCTTCCCTGTCCAGTACACACCATTGCTTTGGGTAAGGTGATGTCGGCTGGAGTTTTGTTGCTGGCTTCTGGTGTTAAAGGCAAGAGAATGATCGGACGTTCGGCTAGAATAATGGTTCACCCAATTTCAGGTGGAGTTGTCGGAAATGTTTTCGAGGCGATGAACGAAATAAAGGAATTTGAACGACTTCAAGAATTGATGGCGAACGCTCTGCTTTCTGAAACAACAATGAAAAAGGATGAAATCAACGCCTTGATGAAGGCTGGCCACGATTGCTTCCTAACACCAGAACAAGCGATCAAGATGGGAATCGTAGACAAGATTATTGGCGAAAACTAAATGAATAGATACCGCTCGACGGTATAAATTGCTTCCATGCCCAAGCATGATTATCTTCAGTTCTTTCCATTTTCAAAGATTAGGAATGAACAAAAGAAAGCAATTGAATTTGCGTTGGATGCCTACGAAGGTGGGAAGAAGTACGTTGTTTTGGAACTTCCCACCGGCGTTGGTAAATCAGCGACTGGCATAACCATCGCTAGATACATGGATGCTTATGGACCTAAAGTTGTAAACAATGATGGTGAGTTGCAGACGGGCGCTTACGTCGTAACTACTCAAAAAATTCTTCAAGAACAGTACTTGAGAGATTTTGGTCCAGCTTGTGGCAAAGAGCTCGTACGTTCTATCAAGTCTTCCAACAACTTTCAGTGTAGTTTTTATTCTGATCAATCTTGTGCGGAATCAAAAAGAATTTTGAATAAGCTAACAAAGCAGTTGGCTGGAACAGAATTCCAAAAAACTTGCAAGACACAATGCCCATATACGATTGAAAAACAAAAATTCATAGACTCCCCGCTGGCGGTCACAAATTTTCCGTATATCTTAGCGGAGTCAAATTATTCTGGAAAGTTGGAGCCGCGTTCATTCATCGTCGTTGACGAAGCACACAACACGGAAAGCGAACTTGGAAAATTCATTGAAGTAACTTTTTCTGAAAAGTTTACAAAAGATGTTTTGAAATGTCGTCTGCCAAAAAACGAATCGCAAGATGGAATCTTTGAATGGATTAGGACTACCTATCTAAAATCTTTGAACAAGTACATAAAAGAAGTCGAAAAAGCCTTGTCGAAGCTCAGCGACGACATCGAAGGTTACGGGGTATATTCAAAGCAATATGAAATGCTGGACAAACATGTCTGCAAGGTCAATCGCTTCATTGAGGCATACAAATCCGAAAATTGGATAATGAACGTTGCTGTACCACCTTCCGATAACAAAAAGGCTGGCAAGAAGTACGAATTTAAACCAATCGATGTTTCAATATACGCACATGAAACCTTCTTGCGTTTGGGTTCAAAGGTTCTGTTTATGTCGGCCACCATTGTTGATCACGAAATTTTTTGTGATTCTTTGGGGGTAAAAAGAGACGAGGTTTCGTTCTTGTCAGTTGATTCTCCGTTTCCTCCCGAAAATAGACCTATCCATTACGTTCCAGCCGGAAGCATGTCAAAGTCAACCATCGACAAGACCCTACCCGTCCTCGCCGAGGCCGTTAGAATGATATTAGAAAAGCATCCAAATGAAAAAGGCATTCTACACGCCGCAAATTATCGAGTCGCCAGATACCTTCAAGAACATATCTCTTCACCTCGTATTTTAATTCACGACTCCAGCAACAGAGAAGAGGTTCTCAAACTGCACTTACAAAGCGAGGACCCTACCGTTCTATTGTCTCCATCGATGATGGAAGGTGTTGATTTGTACGATGATTTTAGCAGATTTCAAGTGATTTGTAAGGTTCCATTTCCGTACCTAGGTGACCTAGTTATCAAAAAAAGAATGGAAAGAAATCCCAATTGGTATCCTTATATGACTGCAAAGTCAATCATCCAGTCGTTGGGTCGTTCAATTAGAAACGAAAAAGATCATGCAACTTCATATATACTCGATGCTGATTGGGAACGTTTCTATCGTAACAATAGAAAAATGTTTCCAAAAGATTTTGATGCATCGATGAAGTAAATTTTACCAACTTTGCAAAAATCTTATATTTCTTTCGGAGACAAAAAATGGACAATATCATGTTGCTTTGGGGAGAGTTGAAGACATTGTTTGAGGCCGTTGAATTGGACGTGGCAAAAAATGCTCGTGGAAATTCTTCGGCTGGTGTGAGGGCCCGCAAGGGTCTTAGGGAGCTACAAAAGAAGGCAAAGGAATTAGTCAAGGTAACGGTCGAGGTGGAAAAGGCCAACAAGACCTCAAAGGAAGAGGAAGGTTGCTGAATGCCTGCACCAAGGAGAGCGATATTATCAGATATATCTGATAAGAATTTAAATACAAAAGGTAGACTTGTCGTTGCCAGGGACGGCAGACTTCGCGAAGCAAAAAAGCCTAATACGGAAACGCTCACCGTTCAGGAGACATCTTACGAAGTCTCAACACAAGTTCAAGAACCTACAGTTGAATCTCAAGTTTTTGTTCAAGAACCGTCTTTTGTCGAAATACAACCATCAATAAAAGAAGTTGAAATTTCACAAACAGAAAATGTCGTTGTAACTGCAGCCGTTGAAGAACCAGCCCCGCCGCCGTTGCAAAATACTACAGAAGTTGTAAAGACAAAAGGAAAGTTTAAAAAGAAAAATATTAAGAATCCTGAACAATCGTCTTGACCTTTTCGTATATTCCTTTTTCAATTTGACATATTCTCATTCGAGTCAGGCCATAGATCTGTCCAATCTCCTGGAGGGTCTTTGGACCTGACTTTGATGTTATTATCACGCAATTGTTACCAGCCTCGTGTTGTATCCAGTTTTCACAACTTTTTTTTAAGCAACTTACCCCATGTTTTTCGTGAAGAGAAAAGCAAGTGTTTTCGGTAGCTAGTTGCAATTTTTTGTTTTTTGTATTTTGCATTCCAAATTGAAGCTACAAATTAACCTTGCAATTGTTTAATAGTAGTATCTCAAATACGCATGAAAAAAACATACGTCTTAGATACCAACGTTTTGCTTAGCGATCCAAATTCGATATTCTCATTCGAGGAACACGAGGTCATTGTTCCGATGGCCGTCCTTGAAGAGCTGGATAGACACAAAAGTCGATTGGACGAAGTTGGAAAAAACGCCAGGCATGTCTCCAAGTCCTTAGATGAGCTGAGGTCGCACGGTAGCTTGATCGAAGGCGTAAAGCTTCACAATGGCGGTACAATTAAGATAGTTTCTGTCGACGACAACGAGTTCGCAAAAAAGCTACCTCCTGAGCTCAAGTCTTCCAAGACAGACAACATGATCATCGCTTTGATGTTACATCTTTCTTCTTCTAACTGTGTCTTGGTTTCCAAGGATATAAACGTTAGGATAAAGTGCGATTCATTGGGAATAAACTGCGAAGATTACCTCAAGATGCGCGTCGATGTCGACGAAAACCACTTCTATAGAGGTGTAGAAGTTGTTGAGGTTCCTCTTGAACATGTTGATAGATTCTATGCAGAGGGCAGTGTCCTGTTAGAGCCAGAGTTACTTGGTGACAAGAAGCTTTACCCAAATCAAATAGTTGTAATTAAGGCAGTTGGACAAGATGGTAACACAATAAAGTCAGCACTCGCAAAAAACCTATCTTCCAACAAACCCCTGGTTTCTATCGCAAAGATAGAATCTGCCTTCGGTCTAAAGCCAAGAAACAAAGAGCAAACGTTTTCTTTCGACCTATTGTTCGATGATAACATAAAGCTGTTGACGCTGACCGGACCATCAGGCACCGGTAAAACCCTTCTAGCCATCGCTGCTGCCCTCGAACAATTGAATGGGCTTGGTTCTCAACAAAAATATGAAAAACTCATTGTAACGCGCCCAGTGCAACCAGTCGGCAAGGACATCGGATTCCTTCCAGGCACGTTACAGGAAAAAATGGAGCCGTGGATTTCTCCGATTAGAGACAACATAAACTTTTTGATGGGAGGTAAAAAGAGTGCTAGAAAGAAGCCCATCGATCCAACGAAGCAGAGAGGTGATGGATACTATTTGGACATTCTACAAGATCGTGGATTGATTGAAATCGAAGCCATCACGTTCATCAGAGGACGCTCGATCCCAAATGCCTTTATCATTATTGATGAGGCACAAAACTTATCGATGCACGAACTGAAGACGATCATCACTCGAGTCGGAGACGGTACCAAGTTGGTTCTCACTGGAGACATCGAACAAATCGATAACGTTCATGTTGATGTTTACACTAATGGTCTGACGTATGCCATAGAGAAATTCAAAGACTATCCTATCGCTGGTCACGTCAGCTTGCTGAAGGGTGAACGTTCGGCCTTAGCAACCTTGGCTTCGCAAATTTTGTGATTATCGAGGTATCAAATTTGAACAAAGCAAATACTTGTTATTGAAGATATGAGCGGAATTCTAGATAACAAATCCAGAATCATCGATGCCGTCTTGACCTATGAGGGAAGACGGCAGATGGCTCAGAATACTTTTGTAATAAAGTACGCCTCTTTTACGGATCGCGGTGTCAACTACGTGCTCGACGCAACGGAAGGTCATGTTGATCCAACAAAAAAAATATATTTAGAATCTTTCAACGCTCCTTACGATCAAATAACGTTTGAGGCCGATGATTCTGGCGCAGTCGTCGGTTTTAGACAGCATGGAACATTGAGTTATCAATCCGTCACCGGAAGCGTCACCAGCAGTGCTGGTTGGACATCCTTTGTCAACGGAAAGATAATTTCAAGATTACAAACATTTTCACAAAGTTCAACAATTACTGGAAGCTACGCTGACTATCCACTTTCAGGGTCTTCGTTTGCTACACAACTTGAAGGTATTTTGACATCATCTTTTGACAATTACAAAAGCCTTTGTATTCTTGGTACGGCCGATCCTCTTTTTGAAGATCAAAATTTTGCTCTAAGCAGCGATGAGATAACTTTCACTCTGTCAAATAGCAATACAAATTGGCAGATGATACCTCCGACAAGCGTCAACACGATAGATTCGTTATTTAATGATGAAAAAACGAGAAACGCAGAAAACTTCCTTTATCTTCCACCAATCGTAAAAACAAATTCAAACATCGACAAAACCGACATCGAGACATTGAGTAACGCAGGTTTGTTACTGGGTGATTATCCAGCTTGGGGTCCGATACAAAAACTTACTTATTCGGATATAACCAAGGAACTCGAACCTTTTGAACAAGATTCACATACAATAACTTTTGATCCTACATCGCGTGACAACGAGCTTGTGGCACAGTTTTTTGAAGTAAACAATGACCAAGTAACTAAATTGGACGTGATAGATTATGGAAGGATAAGCGATAACACCAAGAACGCCGCCATGGCAGATCACCATGTTTTTTTTGTTGGGAAGGTGTTGATCGACGACTCGGGTTCTACATGCTTTGTTCATCTTTTTACACTTATGTTTGGCAGCGCCGCTGGAGAATGAAATGCCGTTGTTCAATATAAAAACAAAAAAATCAAACACTAATACATCAGTGGGCGGCTTTGTTGGACATTATGTAACTCTTGTCGACGTCAAACAAGACAGTTATGTTTTTGAAATTAATTTTTTTGTAAACTGGAAAGATATACTGAGAAACCAGCTTCAAAATTATTCAATAAAAGCTTATAATTTCGATCTGCAACAGGGTGAAAACGCTGGTACTTTTGTTGATTCTAAATCCAACAATTCAACAAGAGCTGTTAGTTCAAATCCCGGTGGTGACACCATAAAGTCCTGGATATTGGGGGCAAAAAACTTATCGGAGCAGGTTTCTATTTTTCAATCTTCAAAAATAAAAGATACCGGAATAACACCTCTCTTCACGAGCGAGGATTTCGACATTTACAAAAAAACTTTAGTTAATTACCAAAATTCTGGTGGAAAAATAGATTATGTATCTAACACCGACTTCCAATACTTGGTTCTAACTCCCAAAAAAAATGTCGCCCCCAATTTGGTAAACTATCCCGCACAATCTTCTCAGGTTTCAAATACAAACATAAAATCAAAAAACCTGGAATTGATTAGTCGTCATCTTGTTGACCCAGCAAAGGTTTTTGATTTTAGTTCTAGCAATTCCGAAAACCAAAATTTGGAATACAATCAAAAATATTTGCTTTGCAAATCTATTTCTGAATTTTATCTTAATGCGGCTCCCAACAATCTGCCGAAGGAGTCGACTTACTTTGGTTCTGATTATTCGCAAACCGCAAAGATAAAGAAACACTTTGTATCCAAAACGATTGAGATAAAAAAAGAGCACGTAAAAAACTATTTTGAATTCATCGTTACTTTGTACTATACCCCCACGGGTCCAAGTCCTGCTCCAAATGCAAAAAATTACTATGGTAGTTTTGAATTACCAAAAAAAAGAGTTGATATAGCAAAACATATCAAATTTTACAACTCTATAACCAAAAGCAGACCAACATCTCTGTTGGCGACAAAAGATTCTTTTGGAAACAAAGGAATTTCTGTCGCTTCCAATTCCTCAAACGCCCAGTCGGTTAAAATCTTTTCAAAGCAAATAAACTCTTCAGGTTATTGCTTTAATTTTTCTACGCCGTTTACCAAGCTTACTGGTGCTGATCCAATTACAGCTCCTGTTTTTCAAAATTCTGAAGACTTTCAAATTTATCGTGCTTTTGCAGAAAACACAAATCTAAAGATTGTTTCCCAGAAATTTGATTCAGCTGTTATAGGCAATCCAGTTAAAAAGTTAGATACTACGGTATTGTTGTTTAGACAAAAAAACAATTATCTAGAAATTGAAGTAAAAAATATACCAGATGATGTTACCACTGTTTTTCTTGAAAGCAGCAAGCAAACAGTTGGAGGTGGTTTTGAACATATTTCTACAGAAAAAATTTTGATAGGCTCCAATTCGTTCTGCGTTCGCAAACAATACAATTTAGAAAACAAGAAAATTTATAAATACTCTGTTTCTTATCAGGTAAACGATGGAACAAAAAGAAAATCTGTTTCATCTTACTACAAGTATTTCGACGCATCAGTTGAGACATCGATATCAACACTTGTTTCTAACGTAAGTGTAAATATTGAAAATAATCAACCAGCAATTTCATTTGAAATAAATTCGACAAGGGATCAAAACGAAACCGATTCCATTTCCATATTTCTTCAAACTACAAATCTGGGAGTTCAATATGCTCCCGAAATTTTGCAACTCAAAGACAAATACGGTGCCTTTTTGTCACATATTGTGTATAGAACAAATCTAAACTCTGGAATAAGAGAAGTTTTTACGCAATTGGGTACCATCACTGCTGCAAACCAAGCACAAGTTTTTTCTGATGATCATACAACAAGAAAAAAGGCTAATGTCACAAATTACGATTTGAACTCTCCTTACTTATATGAAATTTCAGTCTTAAAACACGATCCAACGGTGGTATTGAGGAATTTCATCATAAACGAAAAAACGGAATTCAACAAACAGTATCAGTACAGACCTTATCGCTGGAGGCAGACTAGGACTCGTGAAGAAGGTACATTTTATGCTGAAGATAATGCGGGGAACCTAATAGGACTTAATCAGCTCGAAGCTAACGAGATTGGGGTGACAAAAACAATTTCCATGCCCCCAGAAACTCAACTTCTGCAAATGGGCCAACCATTCTTGGAAAGAATTGATAGCAAAAAAGTAAAAATATCTTGGAATTTGCAGGTAGACGTGCGTTTGTACGACCATTTCGTTGTAATAAAAGAAATAAATGGCAACAAAAAATTTGTTGGTTGTTTTATGAACAATGAAATAATTGACATTCTAAACTTAGAAAAACCATCGGCTGATACCAGCAAGGTTGATTTTGGGACTCTTTTGTATTATGTCACTCCAGTTCTAAATGATTTTTCGGTTTTGCCCACGCAAAGAACCAACGCCATCATAATAGATCCAGAAGAATTTCAATACAAAAGTTTTCTTGTATTTTAGATAAGCAAACAACCCAACACTAGCGAATGATTGTAGGTAAAAAATGGGTAAAAAAGACATTGGAAATCCGGTTTCTCAATCAAAAAATAATTCAGTAAAATTTGCTGATTTCAATAAGACCAAACAATTGCCGGCTCCAATTGTCAACAAAGGGAAAGATTATTTTGATCTTTCCACAGTTCAACAAAATGTTTTGCCATTCGATATCAATTCTGGTATAAAAAGCGAAAGCCCAGAAATAATTTTGTTTTCTGAATTTTCACCGCCCTACGACGATTCTGGTAACTTGACTCCAATTGGGGAGTTGATGGAAAATAAACAAAACGCAATATTGGTTTCGGCAAATTCTACGGTCGAATCCGTAATCGGTTCGACAATTTACGAAGAAATTGACTCCGAATTAGAAAACAACAAAAACAGCATATTTGAATTTTGCAACAAATATTCCTCAAGAATATTTGAGCTTTTGGGATTAATCAATTTGATTAAAATGCAGTTTGACTGTCGATTCCCGGTTGACGAAGCGAGTTTAAAAAACTTAGGAATTGGCGGTATAAACGATTATGGATACCCGATTTCAATTGATCAATTTTTGTTTGAAAATTCAGAAATCATTTCCAAATGGTCGTCTACAAAAACGTGGGTTCAAATCTGTCTTCAGTTGAAAGATTACCTAAAAAACGGTTCAATAGATGGCGTGCTCTCCGATTCTATTCCTGCATATAACACGTCTACTTCTAATACATACAAAAGTCCTTATAACTTTTTTTCTCCAAAATCTACCAACCTAAAAAGGTTTGGATTTAAAACGGTTCAAACTTTGGTCACCAGCGTTTTTTCTAACGTCAATCAAATAACCAACAAACAAGCCACAAAATCTCTTCAATATACGCCGATTGATATAATGATTGAATCGGTAAACAATTTGTATAAAAAAGGTTTCTTGACGGTGGAGTTAAACACCCCAAGCGAATCGATCCAAGATTCAATAACTAAGTTGGCTTATCTCATTTCAAATGAATATCGTTATTCAACAACTTTAGATGATTTTACCAATTACGGATATACTGCAAAAAAAGGTAAAAACTTTGAAATATGGGATTATTTAATCGGCCAAGTTGGAGCTGATGTAACGGACATCAATCCTAACCCATTGGGGCAAGGAAATTCTTTGATCAGTTTGGCACAATCGGTTGAAAACAACAATATAGAAGTTTTAACTTTTGAAGATCGATATATCAAAGATAATGTCGGGACCGCTCGCAACGCAGTATTGACACCTGGCAGTTATTACTATCTGGAAAGCACAATCAACACCGATACTGCAAGTTTTGACTTTTCGAGATTAGATGTGCTGTTGCAAAAATTGAAAACTGTTGACAGCATGTTGAATGCAATATTCGGAATGTTTGATTCCAAATCAACCGTCCCATATAGCAATGTTTCAAATAAAATAGGTATAGAAACTGATAAAAAGAGGATTGGTGGATTGGGGAAGGATAGCAAATTACCCATACTACCCCTAGCAAAAAAAAACCAAATCCCAGAAAAATCTTTGGATCTTTCAAAAGACGAAGATTATCTTACCAATCCAATTCTTTTAATCAGAGAAGTAGAAAACAAAATTTTATCAGATTCGTATCTCTTAAATAGACAAAAACAGCAACTGTGGTCTTCTACGACTCAATGGACAGATTCCCCCAGGGATATAAGTTCTTTTTTAATCAATGTATCTTCAGATAACAAAACATTTAGAACACTTTTGTTTTGTTATGTGATGTCCATGGACGTTGTGGAAAGAAAAAAAATGATGGTTGAAAAAATCATCCAAATGTTGCAAAAAATATTGCCAGTATACTCTGGTCCCGAGCTTTCCCCCACCACTTATCTAAGTCCAGATGAAATACTTTCTGATCAAAAAGCGCCTTCAACCCCAAGCCTTTCGGATAGCTCAAATCTAATATCGATAAAAACAATTGAAGAAATTTTGATGGATAATCATAATTTTTACAATGTTCAATTGCTTAAAAATATCTCACAATTCATAAAAGAAATTGAGGAAAAGGGTTCAGGTGTCTCTCAACCCAGCAATAAACCTCAAGAATCTAGAGGGAATCAATCAAAGAAAACAAGGGAAAGAAATTTCTTTGTTTCTGATGATTCGATTGGGAAACAAGAAGGAATACAACTGGGAAATAAAACTGCGTACACCCAGTACTACGACAATAAAGTAACTTTTTATTCTGGAATACAGAGAACAACAATCTGTCTGTCAGTTTTTGAGCTTTGTTGTCTAATGGTACAAAGCCTTGTGACGGAAAGATTTTTGTATATTTCTTCAGGAGAAAATCAGGTAGAAGAAACTTCAAGCTACGATGTCGAAGGAGGACTTTTTTCCGGAGGAAATTTGGATGAATGGCAAAACAACATTGGTGTAGGCAACGCGGTAACCTTCGAAAAATTAGGAAACGTAATTTTGCCATACAAAAATCCTGATTATCCACAAATAATTTTTTACGTCTACGACCAAATGATGGTTGATGCCGAAAATCAGCTATATTCGATAAGCAAAGCGATGGTTTCTAAAATCAACAAAGTGAGAAGCTTTGTTTCCACATTAAAGATATCTTTGGAAAATTTTAAGGCATTGTTACAGAACAGCGATTACGGTTCTTTTATCAGAACAACCAACGAATTGTTGCAAGACCCAGCAATAACAAACCTTCTAATGTCGCAAGAACAAATGGCATTGGTCAGCAGCAAACTTTTCGATGTCGCTGTTCGTTCATCTTCAAATTACGAAACTCCAATCAAAAAAATAGTTCCGTATTTTTCAAATCAAAGCAACAACAATAATGTTGAAAAACTTATTCCTATAGAAGATGTTGGTTTGGTTTCGTGGGACCTGTTTTTGAAACAGCATCTAAAAGATCCGCAGTTTCGTAAAAGCATAGGCTTCAACAAAAAAATAATTTCCGTTGGAATACCACAGAAACTTTACCGCAGTTTGTTGATGGACGGGTCCAGTCTGGGCTCTTCTTCAAAAAAGAATGGTATTATCAAAATAAAGATTTTTAGGATTGATTCTTTGAGGCCTGATTTGATCCATCAGCCATTCTCATATCTTTTTGATATAAGAAGATTTGCAACTAGAACATTAGGAAATTATCCAGATGCAGAAAATATCTTAAATGGTTCGAAGCAGTTTGACTTTTTCAAAGTACCATCATTGGTAGCCAGTACTTCATTCAATGATTTTAAAATCTCTCAAGGCTTTTCAGATGCTTTCGATGAAAGTTATGACTTTCTTTCGCAACAGGAAAGACTACAAATTTACAGCAACCATACGAATTCTTTTTTGATGGAACAATATTTTTCTTTCTTATCAGATACCAAAATTGATGAAAACAGGTACACAAATTTTTCGCTCTTAAAAAGAAGCATAGACGTACAGTTTCAAAATTTTGTAAGTAAAATATCAGCTCAAGCTGGAAAAACGCCTCCCCCAGCACAAGCATTCAATCCATCTGCAAGTAATTTTTATTTGAGAGATACGTATTTATTACCAAATATCAACTCCTTTTTCAAAGAGCTGATATCACCAAGAAAGTTTGATAGAGTTTTTCATATCGTTGTCGACCCAGACGATTTTATTATCGACACAAACTCGGAAGATGATTATTTCGCAACTTCTCCTACAGCCATCAATCGTTACAAAAATAAAATCACGCTTGTCGATAATTCAAAACCAAATTCAGGATATAAACGTTCTGGTACAAGCCAGTTTGAAATAACATTCGACAATTATTTTGCCGCTGTGGAATCTTATGAAAATGATTCAAATGATTCGGTTTGAAATAAAGGATAAATCGTAATGGGGATATCGCTTCCTTCTAATCCTGTTTTTTCTTTGAGGCTTCCAAAAGTTGAACTAAACGTTCCAAAATTTGTTTACAATTTTTACGTTGTAGACGAAAGCGTCAATAGCAATTCGGGCATTCCAAGCTATTATCAACAGTTTGCTTCAACTGGCGTAAATTTGTCTGGGACAGAAAATGCTGCATTTTCGCGTAGGATACCTAGGTTCGTAAAAATAAGCTGGACTCCACCCTTCACAGTTGAGAAAAGTTTAAACAATAGTTCACTGGCCATAGAAAAAAAGGGTAATTTCCCAAGCATAAAAGATAACATTGGGAAAGTAATAACAGAAGATAACTTTCTTGATTTCAAATTTGTGCCGTACGTTTTTACGGGAGATGAAAAAATCGATTTAGCGTCTCAAGACATATCTTCATTTTCTAAAAATGAATCCATAAGTCAAGCGACATATATCGACAACTACACAAACAGCCTATTAGAAAAATTTTCTCCAAACATTGAACAGAGCAATATGGAAGCCATAAAGGCTAAAATAGCCAATGCTGTTAAAAGCATGGAAAAATTTGGTGATGATTCAAAAGGTAATTTGGGGTTGTATTACCTAAACCTGCAAAAGGAAGAAGAAATAAACGTTTCGGGTTTTGAAGCGTTAAAATCTCAATCCGAAACAATCACGTGTCAGATAAATTCTTTGGTTTTATCGGACGTCTTTGTTTCTTCTTCTTTACCAACAGATTTGTTGGAAAAGTTCAACAAATTTCAAACTAACGCAGGCCAAGGACAACCGTTTTCGACAACCAATATTGTCGTCGAACCAGTGGAAATATTTGAAGAACTTGATTTTATTGATTCTGATTCATTACCCGAAATAAATGCACAAATAGTCGGTTATATCGTAGAAAAATACGAAAAACTACCAGACGGTTCCTGGCTCACCCATCCGCCATACACTTTTGACGACATCAGTTGCGTAGGTTTCAACGATCTGTTGGTCAAGTATGGCGCAACGTATTATTACGCCGTGAGGTCTGTCGCTAGGGTTGTTGCTCCAATTGTTGATAATTCTTCTGCGGTTCCAAAGATGCAAAGAATTTCTTACTACATTGCATCACAACCAACTTTTCAAAAGGTAGATTGTGTCGAAAACGTCCCGCCCCCAGCCCCAACCGAAATTGATTTTATTTGGAATTATTCAACAAAAAAATTGTCTATATGTTGGCAAATGCCTAACAACCCCCAGAGGGATATAAAACAAATTCAAGTTTTTAGAAGAAAAACTATATTTGAACCATTTGAATTGATAGCACAAAAACATTTTGATTTTTCTTCCGTCAAGTATCAATCTGGAGAAGTGGTCGATGGCAACATAGATAACTTGTCTTCAAACTATTCAAATTTGGTAGAAAGAGACAAGAACGTCGTCCTTCATCATATAGACGAAGATTTCAAAGTTGATCACGAAAGTTTGAAGGCGACAAAATACATTTACGCTTTGGGTTGCGTAGATGCCCATGGGTTTGTTTCAAACTACAGCAAGCAAGTCGAAATATCTTTCGACTTTTACAAAAATTTGCTGACAAGAAAATTGATATCTTATTCACAGGCACCAAGGCCCTATCCAAACCTGTACTTGGAGCTAGATCTTTTTAAAGATACGATAAAGGTCAGTGGAGTGTCATCTACAAAGATGAAAGTTTATTTTGTACCAGAATATTTTACGATATCCAATAACGCAGGAAAAATTCAAAAGATGGTTTCTTCTGTACAAAATGGCGGATATTATAGGATGCAATTTATAAATACACAAAATCAAAAGACAGAAAATTTAACCATGAGGATAGATGATCCTCATGGGCTTACAAATGGATGAAGCTATATCTATAAGCTGATAAGCCAACTTTAAGAAACAAAAGTGGAGGAAACAAAATGGGATGGCTAGATAACTCAACAAACAACATTATTCTCGATGCTGTCCTAACGGATTTTGGTCGTCGTCAATTGGCGACGGCGGTGGACGGAAGCAGCACTTTCAAAATCTACAAGTTTGCTTTAGGGGATGATGAAGTAAACTACTCAATCATCAAAAAGTATGGGCGCACCGTCGGAAGAGAGAAAATAGAGAAAAACACGCCCATATTTGAAGCCTTCACCAACCAAAATCTTAGTCAAAAGTACAGGCTATTCAGCTGCCCAGTACCGATCCTATACGTTCCCAAGCTTGAATTAGCTTCAAATGCAACAACAATAAGCTTGACAAACAGCGCAGTCAACAATGCTCAGCTGGGTACTTCTACCGAGGTTGTTGTTTACCAAAAGCCGAGAGGGAACGAATCAATACCAGTTGAATTATTCGATTCAACTTTTGAAATTAGATATCCTAATCTATTCTTGGCCGTATCGCAAGGCAACATTATCGGCAGCCAAGTTTCCAACATAAATCAAGAAAATTCTGTTTCTTCTGTGAAGTTTCCTTCATCTCCAGCGGTGCAGAACACTCAACGCAAGCTTACCTTCAACGTTCAAGTAAAGTTTTTGTCCAACGCCATATTCAATGTCTACGGAAACAACGCAACGCCAAAGGTCATCAACACCAGCATAACGGTGGTTGGAACCAATACCGGAATTAGTTTGACGATACCAGTTTCTATCTCACAGTGATGCAAAGGTGAATAAATGAGCTTTTATGATTTGAACCTCTCCCAGGGTGGAGATATAAAGACCGCTCGTTCTTTTTTGAATCAATTAATCGATGTGCTTCAAGAGGACATAAGCGGTTCCACATCTCGTCGAAAGTATCAGCATTTTGTTACTGGCGGAGTTGGGCCTGGGGTTACATCTTCCTTGTTTCAAACTGTCTATGATCAAGACTTTACCTTACAAACTGCTAACGCGGTTTTTGATATCACATTCGGCCTCGCACCACCCAACGTGCTAACAACTGGAATAGCAAGCCAAGCTTCCACTGGACAAGATGGTGCAGACGGGAAGTACCTATATCCAAGCAGCTCATTGATGATGAGGGAAAAGACGGATATTTACAGCCAGTTTTCCCAGATCCTTCTGGGCGGCGCAGATCAAAAATTCAAGATTCCATTGGATGGAACTCCATCGGAAGATATTGATGCAGCACTGTTTATCGCGTTCAAGCGACTTTTTTCTCGTGACCAAATAAAGAGAGAAACTTTCGCGATGAGGTTTTATCAATCTGCTTCCTTCGTGAGAGTAAATAGCCCCAGCGGTTCTGATATAGATATGCCACCTGTCAATGATGCAGATGGAGTCACAAATCTCGGTAATACATCGACATCTGGCTCCGCCATTTATACCGATCTAAATTCATCAACTTCACAATTTTCAACTTTTGGTGGACAATATGGTGAAATTGTAGATTCGGCAGACACTGCTAAAAAGGTAGGCCTGATGTTCTACGATGCTGGAGTTGCTGTTTTCAATCTTGAAAAAATTGTTTCTGGAAGCCAATTTTTATCAGGAGCCATTGATGCAATGAACCCGAATGGAACAATAATGCTTGGGGGCGCCGGAACACAAACAGAAAAAATTGCAAAGTTTATTCCTGATTTTGTGACTTCAGGTAGCATTGACAACGTCGTCGACCACATCTGCGCTACCAGATTTCAATCCGGCTCTTTGACAGCGATTACGTTCCAAAATGTGACAAACATAAATTCTACATTGATATTCTGCAGGGCCCGAGCCGACGACGCAAACTATTCTTCTAATCCAACTTTCGTTGATTCAAATGGCAGAATAATCGTGATTGATCCAGGACAGGAAGCGACGCAGGAACCATTCACTTACGTTACGTCAATTGGTTTGTATGATGATTCTTCACCTCCGCGGCTGTTAGCTGTCGCGAAGCTTAGCCGACCTGTAGAGAAAAATTCGGAAAGAGATCTTACGTTCAGGGTACGCCTTGACTATTGATCCACCGATGCGAGAACAATAATGGCCATATTACCCGTCACACCGGAAGATGTAGAATTTTTTACTACAATCATTAATCCTATACGCAAATTTTCTTCATCGTCTTCCGGTGTGACGGGTTCTATCGGGCTTTTTCCTAGAGCATCAAAAATAGAAAAGGAAATTCGTCCTTTGACGAGCTTCCAGTCTTCTGTTTTCGACGATAACGATCTTGAATCACTAAGGATAAAAACAAAACAAGCCGTAAAAAACGCTGTTAATTCTGGCGGAGCGTCGGCCTATGGACCGGTCGAAAGCTACCTCGATGCAGTACACGAACAACCTCAATCGGCAAAAAAAATACAAAAGATACAGATAAAGAGGTTTACCCCAAGCTTCAAATTCACTTCCAACACGATCAGGAAGCTGAACGTAAAGGATATGTTGATGGTCCACTACAGACCATCTTACCCTTCAGCCAATTGGGCCTACACAAATTACCACAGCTTAAATTTCTTTACCGGTCCAACAGTTCCATCATCATCCGTCCTATTGTATCCAAATGTTTCAGAACCAACTCTCCCCGACAACCCTGGATACGTCTCTGGAACCTATGCTCTATCTGGAGCATTTAGTTTTGATTTTTACATAAATCCAAGGTATCAAAGCGATGGTGGAATCACTTCTGGCTTCAAGGCTGGTACGCTTTTTCACCTATCGTCTAGCTACGCTCTTTCACTCATTACGGGGTCAAGAAAAGACGTCAATGGTTTGCCGGATGGATTTAGACTACAGCTCCAGTTGAGCCACAGCGCCGACGTAACACCATCTCTAGCCACACCAGGTACGTACCCTGGCAACCTGGTCTTTCTTTCCGACGACAACAGCCTCGAATGGAACAAATGGCACAGAGTCGTTGTTCGATGGGGAACCAACATAATAAATGACGGCACGGGATCTTTCAACGTTGATGGGGTTGACAAGGGGTATTTCCACATTCCTTCTGCAACCATCATGCCGAAGATCTTTTCAACAAAAGATGATCCGTCGATGTTGTGCATTGGCAATTACTATGAAGGCACAAACGAAACATTTGATAGTCAGAGGCACTTCTTCGCCGAGGTTCCTGCCATTCGTGAGGGGTTGCAACAGCTTATAACCAACGGCAGTGCGCAAGATCAACCCAACAATTATGCATTCAATCATCCGTTGAATGCTGAGGTCCACGATCTGGCCATTAGGCGTTACTATATGACCGATGCTGACATATACAACACTTACAACGTAGGCACAGGTTCTATAAGCAAGCGTGGCACCGCATTTTTTGTTCCACCGTTTTTCATTGAAAAAACTCCCATAAGGCGTTTCACACCGTTTGTTTCAGGCTCTGACTATGGCGGAATTTTGCAGACTCCATTCTTTGAAATCGACGGATCCACAGACGATCCTTTCAATGTTGCGTTGTCGTTTGGTGTGGGAGGTCATTACATAAATCTTGAAAACTTTGTAAAAGACTTTGCAAACGATATCTTCCCAAGGTTGCATCACCTCTCAGGCACGGCAATCCAATACACATCTGAGGCTCGCTCTGCAAACGAATTTTTATACGATGATCCATACGTCAGAAAAAGGAATTTGACGATTCTTCCGTGCGATGACGGAGGCTTTAGACCGGTCTATAACTTGATTGCCGATCAAATTTCCAACAAGAGTGTTGACGATTTGAATAGGCAAAACAAGAGCCTCATAAACTTAGACAACCTTTTGAATCAAGAATCAATTTTGTTTAGTTCAACTTTTGACGACGAAAAGGACTCGACGTTCGTCGACCAACAAATAGGTTTTTCCCCTGAGTTCCCCGGGAAGGCTCCAGGTCCCGCCGTCGTAAACGTCGCAAACAATATAAGTGCAACGATCTCTTACAACACTGAAGATTATGGTCCCGGCGTGCAGAAGGGGATGCCGCTGACGATATTCCAGAGAACAAAAGATTCATCATCAAATCAAGTGGTATTTTTCGACATAAGCAACTTGTACTACGGGAACAAAATACTGCCAGGCTCTTTTGAGCTCAAGGATGTTTCCATGTCAGGTTCCGGTGGAAGGGTACCAATGATCCTCAAAGATGATGGTAATGGAAACATCTACAGGGCCAACTCCCTCTCCGGCGACGATTGTACTTGGAATTCTGTCGGAAACATATTCTACAGCGAAGGCGTCGTCGTCATAAAGAGCCCACACCTCTTTTTCTTCGGTAAAGACTCTTACGAAATGTCATTCAAGGGCGAGTACAGCCTGCACTCCGCGAAGTACGAGATCTTGGCACCTGCTGGAATGCTTAATTCTTCATCAAACCCTACGTTTGTCAGGCCTCCACGAGTTCCTGCCATATTCAACAAACAAAATCCAATTTTGCCACCCGCTGAAGCCTTGGGCAAGGAACTACGTGCTTCAGGGGATCCGTTGGACAACGACCTATTCGTTTACATTTCTGGAATAAATTTTCACGATGAAAATTTGAATGTCGTTGCCAAGGCCACGCTTGCCCAGCCCGTCCTGAAACGAGAAGGCGAAAAGTTTTTGTTGAAAGTGGTATTTGATTTTTGACCGCAAAGAGGAAAAAGAGGCGCCGCCGCCGTGGTTACCACCGCGGTGTACACACATCGCCGAAAGCAGGAGAGTGCAAGTATAGATCTTCTTGGGAAGAAAAGTACATGCTTTATCTTGATTCCAACCCATCCGTGGTGAGTTGGACGTACGAACAAACGGTCATAGAATACGTCTCTAATATACGAACAAAAAAGGTCCGTCGTTACTATCCTGATTTTTACGTAAAGTATCTAGACGGCAAAGAGGAGATCGTAGAGGTGAAGCCTAAGCGTAAGCTCGAACAGGCTATTGTCAAGAAGAAGGCGGAGGCTGCTCGAAATTGGTGTTTGTCGAAAGGTATGTCGTATCTCATACTCACGGAAACCGAACTAAAGCACTTGGGTCTTATTTGAATTTTTATTGCTAAATTTCTTGCTTTACCACAATTGATTTTCGTAAAATAATCGACTTATGCCTCAACTCGTTTTAGGGCTCGACGTCTCCACTAGTTGCACTGGCGTTTGCGTTTTGGATCCATCAAAATCAACCCTAATTGGAGAGCACATAGTTTTTTTGGAAAGAATTGAGTACAAGAAACAAAAGACGCTTTGGGAAAAGGCCGATTATACGGCACGTTTTTTGGAAGACATAAGGAAAAAATACGAAGGTGATTATAGGTTTGCTTTGGAAGAGCCCTTGCTTGGATTTAGAAGCGGAATGTCTTCTGCAGCTACCATCACGACCTTGATGAGGTTTAACGGAATCGTCTCTTACATTGGTAGGAATATTTTCAAAATAGATCCAACGTACATCTCGTCTGCACACGCAAGAAAGTTGTGTGGCATCAAAGTACAGCGCACTTCGATAGCAGGGATGAGCGGAAAAGAACAGGTTTTTAAGTTTATGTCGGAGAACGACCTAAAGCACGTGGTCTGGCCTTCCAAGAAAAATGGGAAGCCTGTGGATTGGAGTAGGGATGCGACCGACGCCTATGTAATTGCTCGAGCTGCATGTGTTGATTGTCAGTAAAATTCTTGTGTCAAGAATCATATCAAATGCAGCATCATTGTAATTGATGCCAGGTACCGGTTACAATTGGTCTGTGGCATCTTGCTTTTCCCTGACAGATCGCATCAAATTTTATGAATCTGCCTTTGGATCCGGCAGATTGTCTACCAACGGCAAAAATTTTGATGTCCGCTGCCCCATCTGCGCTCCGACCGATCCGACAAAGAAAAAACTTTCCATCAGGACAACAGATGATGCCAACCATTGCTGGACGTGCGGGTGGAAAGCACGTTCTTTGTCTCCACTGCTGAGAAAGTTTGGTACCCAAGAACAACTTGAAAAATATCGATTGCTTTTGGGGATGAAAGGTTCTTTTGATCCGATCATCGAATCTCAGACACCAAAGCTCGAGCTTCCAAAAGACTTTAGGATGTTGGTCCATGCCGGGGATTCCGATCCAGATGTAAAAGCTACTTGGCGTTATTTGTATTCACGAGGTCTTTCCGAAAAAGATGCTTGGTATTTTAAATTTGGAATATCAGACGATGTGAGATGGAAAAGAAGGGTGATTGTTCCATCTTTCGATGAGATTGGAGAATTGAATTATTTTGTAGCACGTGCGATCGACAAAGACAAGAAACCAAGATACGACAACCCCGATGTCGACAAGAACCCAGTCGTATTCAACGAAATAAACATCGACTGGAAGAAAAGAATCGTCTTGGTTGAGGGCGTGTTTGACATGTTCAAATGCCCACAAAACACAATACCACTGTTGGGTTCAGATTTGGATGAGCGCCACGAAATTTTCAACAAAATTTTGCTGCATAACTCCAAGATCGCGTTGGCTTTGGATGGAGACATGTGGGATAGAAAAACACCAAAGATTACAAAAAAACTGTTGGAATACGACGTCGATGTTGTCGTTGTCGACACCAGACCCTGGCAAGATCCTGGAAATATGTCTAAGTCTGAATTTGAACAAGCATTGTCAGAAGCAAAGACTCCTGATTGGAATGAAAATTTCTTAAGAAGATTAAATCGAGCAACTGAAACCAGCTTCTATTTTTGAACATATAGACCAACAATAGTATTATTAATTACAATGAAAATTGCGCATACTGCCGATATTCACTACCGCGGGCTGAGCCGCCACGATGAATATCGAGAGGTTTTTTCAGCGTTTGTAGAAAGCTGTCGTTCAAGTAAGGTAGACCACATCTTTGTCGGTGGAGACATCTTCCATACAAAGACGATTGGAATATCGCCTGAGTTTATCGAACAACTTTCGTGGTGGCTGAATTCGCTCTCTTGCGTCGCACCAACCCACCTAATCCTTGGAAATCACGATGGTAATCTTGTGAACCTGTCACGGCAAGACGCCATTACTCCGATTGTTTCTGCTCTAAATAACCCAAACGTTCATCTCTATAAAAAAAGCGGTATTTATCAGTTTGCACCTGGTTTCAATTGGTGCGTCTTTAGCCCATTTGACGAAGAAAACTGGCATAATGTCAAACCCGAGCATGGCAAGGTCAACATCGCTTGTTTCCACGGCCCAATCCAGGGTTCTTCGACGGAAGTCGGTTGGATGATCGACGAAGGCAAAAACGTTGATTTTTTCAATGAATTTGATTTTGCAATGTTTGGAGACATTCACAAGCAACAGTTCTTAGCTTACAGAAACAAGAAGCCATGGGCAGCGTACCCTGGCACTCCAATTCAGCAAAATTATGCTGAGGATTTAAAACATGGTTACTTGCTTTGGGACATCAACTCACGGGATGATTGGGAAGTTTCTTTCCAAGAATTACCCAACCCAAGGCCGTTTGTCACTTTAAATTACAATGGATCTCTTGATTCTTTGGGGCTTGATTCTTCATCTTACCCAAAGGGTACAAGATACAGGATCAAGTCTTCGGTTCACCTCTCACAAAAAGATATCATCAAAATAAACAACCTACTTTACGGAACGCACGATGCTTCCGAAGTGACCCACAAATCCGAATTTGTGGCAGGCCATTCCCAGATTAAAGCTGGAGCAGTCAGCCTTGAAAAGGCCGACCTCCGGTCCTCCAGCGTTCTTTTGAGTCTTGTCAAAGAACATCACAAAAATACAAATCATTCGCCTCGAGTCTGGACTGCCGTTGAGGATGCAATCAAATTAATCTTATCCGATCCATCAACCACAGATGAGATTTCACGTAACTCTAAGTGGTCGCTTAGACAGTTGAAGTTTGACAATGTTTTTACCTATGGAGAAAACAACGTCATTAATTTCGACAACTTGAACGGTATCGTTGGAATCTTTGGCGCCAACAGGATCGGTAAGTCATCTATTGTCGGTACAATCATGTATTCACTTTTTAACACCACAGATCGTGGACCCATAAAGAACATCCACGTTTGCAACGTAAGAAAACCATTTTGCTTTTCTCGAGCCGTGATCAACTGTAATGGTTCCGACTACATCATTGAAAGGCAAACGACCAAGAGCGAAAACAAAAAGGGTGTGGTTTCAGCAGCAACATCTTTGAACTTCTACAAGTTTCAAGATTCGCAAGAACTACAAGATCTCAGTGGTGAACAAAGGACGGACACCGAAAAGATGATACGTTCTATCATTGGGAGCAGCGAAGATTTTTTGATGACGTCCTTGTCAGCACAAGGAGAAATTTCACAATTTATTTCCCAGGGTTCCACAAAGAGGCGCTCAATTCTATCGAGGTTTCTCGACCTCGACGTTTTTGATAGAATGTACGATTTGACGAGCAAGGAAACAAACGGACTTAAATTCCAACTTCGTAATTTTCCGGAAAAAGATTGGGATGCTTTAATCCAATCTAACCTCCACGATATTTCTTCTAACGATGAATTAATCGTTTCTTTGGAGCATGAAATAAATGAGAAGCAAATATCGCTGGATCAGTTGCAACGGCAACTTCATAAGTTTCACAATGTTTCCTCGGTAACAGCTGATCAAGTTGAATCTTTCAAAGCCAAAGTCGAAACTTCCGAAGTTTTGTTGTCTTCTCAGGGCAGGAGGCTACAACAGCTTACCGAAGAAATATCCGAAAATCAAAAAAAGATTGATTCAATATCTCTCTTGAGGCAAGAGAACAACATCGCCGAAATGATCGGCAAGAGGAACCTTTTGAGAGATATTGAGATAGATCTATCAAAACTAAAGCATTCCCTCGACACCGAGGAAGTACGCCTCAAGCAACATCAAAAATCAATAAAAATTTTGAACGATGTTCCGTGTGATGATCAGTATCCCACCTGCAAGTTCATAAAAGACGCACATGAAAGCAAGGAAAAATTACCAAAGCAATTGGCGTTGGTCGAAAGCTCTCGCCAAAAATTGCAAAAGCTTTTGCAAGAATCTTCCTCTATCAAAGAAGATGGTTCTCTTGAGCGTCTTGAAAAGCTAGAAAAGCTTTCCGAGCTTTCGCAAAAACTGGAAGTCGAAAATTCCAAAAAGGAAATGGAGCTTTATAAGCTACGTTCATCCTACGAATCTGGTTCTTCAGAACTGGAGTCATTAAAGTCACGTTTACAGCATCTAGAGGAGGCTCTAGATAACCAAGAAAATGTTGAGGTTGTTTCAATCAAGTCCAATTTAGAAACCCTGAATAGGGAAATCAAAAGGCTCTATCAACGTAAGCTTGAGCTGGCAACAGCCAAGGGAAAACAAGTTGGTTTGCTTGAAAAGCTGCAAGAAGAAAAGACAAACAGGGATGCCCTGCTTGAAAAGCTGAAAGTACAAGAAATAATTCTTTCCGCTTTTTCCAAGAAGGGAATACCAATGCTCATCACACGTTCCCAAATTCCAGCCATCAATGCTGAAATTTCAAAAATTCTTCATGGAATAGTTGATTTTTCCATCGAGCTGGAGAGCGAGGACGACGCCGATTGTTCAGAGATTTACATCAATTATGGTGATTCAAAGCGAGTGATTGAGCTTTGCTCAGGTATGGAAAAGACAATTGCTTCGTTGGCGGTTCGCGTGGCGATGATAAACATCTCATCGATGCCAAGATCTGATATGTTCATTATTGATGAAGGTTTTGGAACATTAGACGAAGCCGGTGTAGAAGCGTGCAATCGTTTATTACGTTCATTGAAGCGTTATTTTAAGACGATTGTTGTCATTACTCACGTTGATGGCATCAAGGATGTCGTTGATCACACTTTGGAAATAAGCAAGATAGAAAAGGATGCAAGGATTTTTGCCGAGGTTTGAAATGGATTGGAAACCTTATCCAAACGATAGAAAAATGAAAGAGTTTCAAAGTTGTGTGGTTGTTGTACCAAAGGAGTTTACTGACAACAACATCGACAAGCTTCCGCTGTTTTGTAGCGTTTGTGGTTTTGCATACTCAAAAAAAGAAGATGAAAAATCACATCAAGAATTTTTGTGTTGTTCAACCTGCGCTGATGCTTGGGCTTATTCTAACAGAGAAAATTGGAACAAAGGCTGGAGACCGTCCGAACAACAGCTAGAGGTTAACCTTCAGAGAAGGTTATTTAAAAACAATAACATCATGTTTGAATGAAGGTCCATAGATATACTGAGGACATATGCTCAACATCGACGTCAACGCCTTGGGGCAAGCGATAGATACAACCTGGGGTCGGTCATCAACTCCACAGACAGCTTCTTATTCAGTTAAATTTACCGTTCACGGTAATGTTCTCAAGGCTTCGTACGCGGCGATCGTAAATTTTGGTACCGAGAAGGACATGTACCTCATGAAGCAGAGGTATTCCGAAGAATCCATTGCGGTCATCGCCGCCCAACTAAAAAACGTCAAGAATCTCTATAAAAAGTTTTCAGGAAAAACGCTTTCGGTCAAGGAGGTATCCACCTCCGATTCCTTAGAAATAATCGGGTTCAATGTACACAATCCGAAGAGAACAGCGTATTATCGCCGTTCTACAAGCTTTGAGATAGCATGACGAAAGTTATTTCCAGAAACGAACAAATACAAGAAATCATCAAATGTGGAAAAGATCCCGTGTACTTTATGAAAAAGTACTTGAAGATCCAGCACATGAAACGTGGGCTCATTCCGTTTGAAACCTACGATTTTCAAGATGATTGTGTTGCATCATTCGAAAAGAACCGCTTCAATATTGTTCTAAAGTCCAGGCAGCTTGGTCTGTCTACAGTGACCGCCGCTTATGCAACGTGGTTTGCTATATTCAAAAAGGACAAAAACATTCTTGTTATCGCCACGAAGCTTCCAACGGCGATGAACTTCATCAAAAAAGTGAAGGTGATGTTGGATGGTCTCCCACCATGGTTGTTGCTGACGAAGTTTGAACCAACTAAACAATCAATTAGATTTTTAAATGGTTCTACAATCACTGCTATACCCACCTCACCGGACGCTGGTCGTTCGGAGGCTTTGTCGTTGCTTATCGTTGACGAGGCAGCATTCATTAGAGACTTTGAAGAAATTTGGACAGGTTTGTACCCAACACTTTCGACTGGTGGAAATGCCATCATCATTTCTACCCCGAATGGTGTCGGAGGACAGTACTATCGCTTGTGGATGGAAGGTGAGACAAAGCAAAACGAGTTCAATACAATCAAGCTTCCGTGGTGGGTACACCCCGAACACGATGAAGATTGGTTTAAGCAAGAGACAAAAAACCTATCCAAGCGTAGCGTTGCACAAGAGTTTTTGTGCGATTTTATCTCATCGGGCGACACCTTCTTACAAGCATCCGAGCTTGAATCTCTCAGGGAATTGATAAAAAACCCTATAGAAAAAACGGGTCATCAAAATGCCGTTTGGATCTGGAGACACCCAGAACCAGGACACAAATACGTCATTGGTGCTGATGTTTCTAGAGGCGATTCTGCAGATTTTTCCACTTTCCACATCGTCGACAACGATTCATGCGAAGTTGTGGCCGAATTTATGGGAAAAATACCACCTGATAAATTTGCCGATCTATTGTTTGAGTGGGGTAAGAAATACAACGATGCTTTGATTTGCCCTGAACAAAATACTTTTGGTTATTTTACGTGTGTAAAGCTACGGGACGAAGGTTATCCAAGGCTTTATTATCAAGGTTCCGCCGGCGATCTATTTGAATATCGTTCAAACAATCCCGACGCAATTCCGGGTTTTTCAACACAACAAAAGTCTAGAACGCAGATACTTTCAAAGCTCGAAGAGCTATTGAGGAATTCAATAGTTAAGTCCTATTCTCAAAGACTTTATAATCAACTTCAAGCCTTCATCTGGACTGGAGCCCGTGCGCAAGCCTCAAAAGATTCGCATGACGATTTGATAATGAGCCTTGCAATAGCCACCTGGCTTGTTGCTGGTGAATCGATGAACAATAATCAAGGTGCTGCCATGGCCTGGGCAATGTTGAAAGCCACAAAGTTGCACCAAAACAAACAAATGCCGGGAGATATAGAATCGGCAAAACCGTTCGTGACCCCAGCGATAAAGGGCCAGGTTATCTCTCCAAAGGACGTAAATAAACCAAAAGATCCTTCTCAGATCCGTCACACAGACGTTTCTGATTTTTCTTGGTTATATCGTTGAATGCTATATATGTATTGTGGTTAGAGGAGTGCCATGGCAAAGCTCACCAACCAGCTATTGAAAAAATTGATTATTGAAGAAATGTTGCATCTCAAAGAATCAGCTGACGTTGATCACGAAGCTGCCGTCAAGACCGCAGGTGCAGCGTCAAAGCTATTAAGCGCAATAAAAACCTTTGAAGAATCCGTTTCTCCTTTGGTCAAAGCGCAAGCAGATCAATATTTGCTTGACTTAAAAAGCTTGTTGAACGACGTCATAAAGTCTCCTCTCGATCCTAAGTTTTCAAAAACCAAGCCCGTAAAAGAACCAAAAAAGGTGATTTTGAAGCCAACAAACGTCGTTTGAATATACTAACAACAAAAAGTCAATTAGAATGATTTGCAAGAGCCTGCTTCCATGATTGGAGGGGCAACATTATGGCAAAAGAATCGCAAACACTTTTTCAGAAATTAACTAAGCTTTTTAAGAGTGGTCCAATTGTCAAGCGCAAGCTAAGGACTCAAGATACTACAATCGCGGTGGCCGACAAGTCCAAGTCGAGCGGTGCACTTCTGTTTCAGAAATCGTTGGCTCCAACGTATGCGACGATTACTGCCAATGCGTATAACCTCTCGGAACGCTTGATGCGCTACCAAGATTTTGCGGAGATGGAGTACACTCCCGAGATTGCCGCAGCGATGGATATCTATGCCGACGAAACGGTGGCCCAAGACGAAAAGGGCAGGGTTCTTCACATCTATTCAGATAACGAAAAGATCAAAGATGTTTTAGAAGACCTTTTCTATAACACCCTCAACGTCGAATTCAACCTACGCTCTTGGGCCCGCAACTTAGTAAAGTATGGAGATTTCTTCCTCTATAACGACGTGTCTCCCGAATATGGCGTGATTAATTCTTTTCCTATACCTGTCAATGAAATCGAAAGAGAAGAGAACTATGATCCGAACGATCCGTTTGCCGTTCGGTATCGCTGGGTGACGCTTGGTAACCGTACTTTAGAGAATTGGGAAGTCACTCACTTTCGTCTCTTGGGCAACGACATGTTCCTTCCATACGGCTCTTCAATCATAGAACCTGCCCGTAGAATATGGCGCCAGTTGATACTCATTGAAGACGCAATGCTTGTCTACCGTGTCGTTAGGGCACCAGAACGCAGGGTCTTTTATATCGACGTTGCAAACATTCCACCTGAGAATGTCCCAATGTACGTCGAGGAACAACGTAAGAACTTAAGGACCAATCAGGTAGTCGACCGCGCGACCGGAAGGCTCGATCTTCGTTATGCACCCCTTTCAATAGAGGATGATTATTTTATCCCAGTTCGTGGTGGTGAAAGCGGAACAAGGATAGATACACTCGCGGGTGGTCAAAATGCAGCGGCTGTTGAAGATGTTGCGTATATACAAAAAAAGCTTTTTGCCGCCCTCAAGATACCTCGTGCCTATCTTGGTTACGATGAAATGTTGAGTAGCAAAGCGACTCTAGCACAAGAAGACATTCGTTTTTCTAGAACTATCAACGTTGTTCAAAAGGTTTTGATTGCCGAGCTCAACAAGTTGGCCATCATTCATCTGTATTCTAACGGATTTTCTGAACAAGATTTGCAGAATTTCACTCTTCATCTGTCCAACCCTTCAACGGTGGCTCAGCAACAAAAGCTTGAATTGTGGCGCGCCAAGTTTGAGATCGCCGGTTCCGTACCAGAAGGTATGGGCAGCAAAGAGTTTGTACGTAAAAAGATATGGGGTTTGACTGACGAGGAGATTTCAGATATCGATCGTCAACGTTTCAATGAAAAGATCAAAGATCAGGAAATTGAAAACGCCAAGCCTGCTGGCGAAGGTGGAGAAGAATCTGGCGGTGAAGGTGGGGAAGGAGAAGCCGGAGGAGATCTCTTTGGTGGTGGTGGTGAAGAGGAGTCCGGTGGCGAAGAAGAAACAGGTGGAGAAGAATCTGGTGGTGAAGGTGGTGGCGATCTATTTGCCTCCGACAACCCTGAAGATAGACCGGATGAATCTTCTGGTACGGAACTACTCGTTTCCTCCGACATGCCAGACGATTTTGAGGTTCCACTTTTTGAAAAAGATGGAACTCCAATCAAAGCAAGAAATCAACTTTCCCGTTCTTTGTATAACAGTTCCCGCCGTCGCAAGGGTGGTCGTTCTCGACGCGAAACATCTATGCCAAAGTTTGTTGGCGACGAAGGGATGCTTTCAAACAAGACGCTGTTTCAAAAGGACGACCCCACGGGTGCGAAGGAACTACGCTCCATGGCATCTTTGGGAGAATCAAAGCAAAGCTACTCCCATTATCGTGCATCGCTCCCCGCCGACGTTGCTTCGGCTTTGAGAAAATTATCGGCAAAAATGCCGATTCAATCAAAACAACGTAATGTTTTATCGGAAGCTGAATCGTTCGATGAAGAAATTTTGGAAGAATCATTAATTAACAAGGACGAACTTTGAGGGGTTACAAATGTCGAAAGCACACAATAAGAAACGAAACACCGCGTTGCTTTATGAATTCTTGGTTCGTTCCATTTCTACGGCTCTCGTTGAAGGGAACAAGAAGTCGTCGACCATTGGTCTAAAAATTCTTAAAAGGTATTTTAAACCTGGGACGGAGCTGTACAAGGAGTTTAGACTTTTTAATGCCTTGGTAAAAACAACGGTTACTTCTGATAATGTTTCGAGCAATATCATCAACGAAGCCCGTACGGCCGCTACCAATATAAACACGGAAGTTTTAGATGTTGAAAAGTCTAGGTTGATACGTAACATCAACCACTCGATAAACAACGAAAACTTTTACGATCAACCAATTTCCAACTACAAGATGTATGCAACGATTCAAACTCTTTTCAACGAATGGAGAAAGCCAAAAGGTACTGGAGACATCGCCACGATGGCAAAGTACGAACAATCCTTGAGAGATTGGTTGCTTGAGTCCAAGAAGGAAATTGAGCAAACATTGACCGAAAACTCCCCAGGAACGTCTCGCCTTTTGATGAAGGTGATGATGAAGAAGCTAAACGAAAAATATAACACCGCTCTCAATTCGGAGCAACGAGAAATCATACGTTCTTACGCTTTTTCGGCGGCCAAGGAAGATCAAACAACGATAAAATGTAAACTAAATGAAATAAAAAACAACCTGCTGGTTTCAATGAATTCCTACGCCCAAAATCATTCTGAAAATACTTTTGTTTTAAAAAAGATTTCAAACGTTAGAGAAAAAATAATGGATGAGTCGTTCGACGCAATCGACGATTCAACGGTTTCTAGATTTATGCTTTATTCTGCTTTGAGACACGAACTTAATGATGCCGGCAAGGATGGAGAAGAAAAATGAAGGATTTGAGATTACTAAATTCATACGAAATTTTTGATTACAGTCCTTCTATGATAAAGGAGTCTCGCGAAAAAAACGAGGGTAAAATTCTGATGAAGGGTATCCTTCAAAAGGCAGATACCCTGAATCAAAATGGGAGAATCTATCCCATCGAAGTACTGCAACGTGAGGTTAGAAATTATCAAAAATTTATTGTTGAAAATCGTGCCCTCGGTGAGCTTGACCACCCTGACTCCTCCGTGGTCAATCTCAAGAATGTTTCTCACATCGTTCGAGAAGCGTATTTGGAAAACGGGGTCGTGTATGGAACCGTCGAAATTTTAGACACGCCATCTGGCAAGATACTTCAATCTCTTGTTGAAAGCGGGGTGAAGCTTGGCATATCTTCGCGAGGTGTCGGTTCGACCAAGAAACAAGGGGATTACTTCGTGGTACAAGACGACTTCCAGCTAATTTGTTGGGATTATGTTTCCGAACCATCCACACCTGGTGCTTTCATGCTCCCAGAAGGCCGTAGGATCGAGTCCAGTGAACTACAAAAGGTTTTCAATAAATCGGATAGGATAGACAGGATACTAAATGATATCCTCTCTCACCGTTGACTTCTACGTTTTATATTGAATTGAATAAAAAATTCTAGAAGGCTTAAAATGGCAATAACAAAAAATCAGCTTAAGACAATAGTGAAAGAATGCCTTATTGAAATACTGGCCGAAGGTATGGGGCCTTCAACGATGCAAAACGTTTCCGAAGCTGTTAAGAAAAATTCAACTTCATCTTTGAAACAGCAGGTTCAACGACAAACACCCAGCGTCGCTTCCGTAATGCAACAGACAGCTTCAAAGACTAGACTAGATGCAGCTAGAAATTTAAAAGAAACAATACTCAAAGAGGCTGGTGGCAATTCGATAATGGCCGACATCCTTGCCGACACTGCAGCAAAAACATTGCCAGCTATGATTGAAAGCGATAGAAGTAAGGTTGTCACGGCCCCTGTGGGAACCATTGAGCGCGCCGTCGCTGCTCATTCTCCTGAACAATTGTTTGGTGAAGAAGCTGCTTCAAAGTGGGCAGCATTGGCCTTTGCCGAACCATCAAATAAACTTAGATGAATTTTTGAATTTTGCTTATATTTAGCAGTGCAGGAGAAATCTCATGAAATTAACGAATAGTTTATTGAAGAAGATAATAATGCAAGAAGTTGCCAAGTTCGGCGCAGAGCGTGATGTCGAAGACACCAAGGCAGCCGAGGTAGACGCCGATGAGTACGGTTCCGATAAGGCATTGGAAAAGAAGATCGATTATATGAAGGCACTAAAGATCGAAGAAAATCGTCTTCGTCGTCGTCTTCTAAAGTTGGCCGAAGTACGTCGTCGTCTCGCACGTACCCTTTGATAACTAATTTGAAAGGCGGATAAAGACATGGGCAAACCAGGAAGTGGCAGATATACGACATACGTGCCGGTGACTACGGAAAAAACCACCCGCCTCAAGAAGCTTTTCCCGGGCGGTGGAAGCGATTTGTATGATGGCGAGTCGTCCAATGCAAACGCCGCTGTCAAGGCCTCGCAGCGTGCTGTGAAAGCTTTAAACGGCATCGGAGATCCAGATATGTTTGGACAAGGGGTAGACCTCCTTTACGGTGACGCCCCCGATACAACTGATGTCGAGTGGAAAAACCCTGGTGATCCGGCGACAGCTTACTTTCCAGATTTGACGTCTCCTGGCCCTGGAAAGACCGAAGGCGTCGACAAAGACGTCAACCCTGGATTGAGTGTCACCGACGTCAAGTCCAACTTTGATGCAGCTAACCCATCTGTAAACACCACATCTCCTTCGGCAACCTCCAACAGGCTTGGAACTTTTTCCATAGGAGATGACCTAGAACTTGGAAAGAGTTCGGTAAAATAGCAATTACCAGAATACATAAGTAAAGAGGTAAAATGTCTAAGCAACTATATGATGAGGCTTTGGCCGACGTCAAAAAACTGAAGGAGGTGGCCGAGGACAACGCTAAGAAGGCGTTGATCGAGGCTGTCACGCCCAGAATCAGGGACTTGATAGAAAATCAATTACTTCGTGAATACGAAGAATCAGAAGGAGTCGACGGAAAATTTGGCGACGAAGGTGAGCTTTTGCTCGATGATGAGTTTTCAGATGAAAGCAACTTCGTTCCCTCCAGCCCTTCCGATCCTACCACAACCCCCTCTATGGTTGTAGGTGCGATGGATCTCACCGGAGATTGGACTGGCGATGTCGACGTAGCAAGCGCTATATCGTTGCCAGATGAAAAGGGTGAAGTTGTTCTCGATTTGGACGCTTTATCGCAGGCAGCTGGTGTGGAACCATCACAATTTTCAGATGAAGCGGCACCAATCGTTACACACGATGTGCTGGAAAGCGCAATGGAAGCAAGAACTGGGTTGCGCATCTTCAAATTGGAGAACAAGGTTAATAGCCTCTCCAGGTACAAGTCAAACCTGCGTAAAATGAGTGGCTTCAGGAATCTTGTTGCGGAAGCAAAAGAAGAAGTTGAAACAATTTACGGAGGAATCCAAGAATCAAACTTGGGTACACGTAGCAAAAAGTTGTTTGAAGCAAAGTTGGAAACTATTTATGGAAACGTCAACAAGCTCATGGAGCCAAATATGAAAAGAATCAACGAAGCAGACATCACACTTAAGTTAACCGGTGTTCCGGATGATATGGACCTCGAAGACCTTGGAGTCGAACTTGCCGACATGGGCGAGGAAGAAGGCGAAGAGGAAGCAGGCGGCGACGAGGGTGGAGACGAAGAACTCGACCTCGGCGGTGACGAGGGCGAAGATGAAGGCGAAGATGAAGAAGTTGAACTTGATCTTGGCGGCGAAGATGAAGGCGAAGATGAAGGCGAAGATGAAGACGAAATGGAAGAAGCAAGCTTTCCAATGGAATCACGCCGCCGCAGCGATAACGTAATCGTCGAAATCGACGAAAACATGCTACGCCGTGAGATCAAGCGCATGCGCGCCCTTCGCGAGGCGGCCGAAGACGTCCAAAAGTGGGGCCACGGCGCCGGCGATGTATCCGATGAATTTGAGGATGATGACCTCGGTGATCCGTTCCTCGATGGCGAGGTGACGACCGAAAGCCTAGATGAAATGGATCTGGCAGAAGAAGAAGACGAGGATCTTAAGGAGCTCATGCAAACCTACGGCGAGGGAGATGGGGACACCGATCTTGCCGAGTACGATATGAACGAATTGGAACAGGGTTATGACGATGACAGCAAGACTGCCAAGGGTGGCAAGCAGCCACGTACACCTGGCCAGCCAGAGCCCAAGCAAACGCAAAAGGAAACGCTTATGCGTCGTCTTCGCCACGAGGCCCAGATCCAGCTAGAGGCCAAGAAGAAGGCACGCAAGGCCAAGAAGATGAAGGAACAGCAGGCCCAGAAGGGAAAGCAGGCGGCCGCCGGTGCTTCTGCCGCTGCCAAGAAGGGTGACAAGCACGGTGCGGTCCAGAAGCAGAAGGAAGCACGTAGCTGTCAAAAAGAGGCTCTTCAGCTTGGCGAAGCATACACCTACTATGCAACAAAGTTCAATGAGTCTGTAAGCCGCACCAAGCGTCTTCAGGCAGTCCTCGCCGAGGTTCGGCGCAACGAGGGAACCGCGAATGGTTCCTCAACAAGGTTGGCGGAGTCAGCCGATAAACTCCGTGATAAGTTGGCGGAAACGAATCTGTTCAACGCGAAGCTTCTCTATTCGAACAAGCTCCTCCAGAATGAGTCGCTCACCAAGCGCCAGAAGGCCGAGGTAATACAGCGTCTCGATGAGGCAAAGAACGAGAGAGAAGTGAAGCTAGTATACGAAAGCCTAGTGAAGACACTGTCGGGTGCATCCCGTCTCAGCGAGGTCGCTGAACGTCGTGTCTTGGGCTCATCATCGCAGGCGACACGTCCAGCCTCGACCCTCATGAACGAAGGCGTCGAACTCAACCGCTGGGCCAAGCTCGCCGGCATCAAGTGAACAACGATTTGTAAACCAACACAGGAGAAAATTTAAAATGAAGAACTTCACACTAGATCAGTTAGTAAAGGGCATCGCCGACAAGAACGTTGGCGCCGAGCGCGCCCGCCTCACAGAGAAGTGGAGCCGCACAGGTCTCCTCCGCGGCCTCGACGGCTCGCGTCGCGAAGTGATGGCCCAGCTCCTCGAAAACCAGGCCGCTCAGGTGCTCAAGGAAAGCAACGCTCTCAGCACCGGCGGGGGAAATATTGCAGGCTCCGGACAGATCCAGGGCTTCAGCAACATCGCCTTCCCAATCGTCCGTCGTGTGTTCGGTGGTCTTGTCGCCAACGAGCTCGTGAGCATCCAGCCAATGAGCCTCCCATCGGGACTCATCTTCTACTTGGACTACACCTACGGTAGCAACGTGGGCCAGGTGGCCGGTGACACCAACTCGACCTACACCCGCGGTCAGTCAATCTACAACAACCCAGCCGGTAAGGGAGTCCGTTCGGGCTCACTCGCCACTGGTGGTATGTACGACCTCGTCAACACAGGTTTCAGCCGTGTGACTGGTTCGATGCAGTCGCTCAACCTCGCCGCCGCTTCCGTGTACTCCGGTTCATACGCCGGCCTCGACGGTAACACTTGGACCGATGGTCTCGTCCTCGGCACTGGCACGAGCTTCAGCGGCTCGAACGCCCGCCTCATGGACTTCGACTCACAGGTCGAAAACGCCCTCACCAACAACGACCTCGACGCGCTGTTCGTCTACGTGCCCACCTCAGCCATCGTGGCTGGCGTGCCCGCCGTCGACCTCACCTCGGCCGAGCAAATGGCTCTCTTCAGCGGCCTCGGCGCCAACGCCACCGCCTGGGGCGAGACATATCAGGGTGGAACTGGTGTGCTCAACCTCCGTCGC
>Ga0214923_10000227_pt1 | contig 86988 bp, 80 predicted proteins | sample LL1510_MetaG_FD_177993 | JGI IMG/M metagenome (GOLD analysis project Ga0214923, IMG submission 177993) | Freshwater microbial communities from Lake Lanier, Atlanta, Georgia, United States - LL-1510 | ecosystem: Environmental > Aquatic > Freshwater > Lake | place: USA: Georgia | collected... | reverse complement strand
ACATCGAGAAACTTAGGAATGCCACGATCATTGCCTGCCATTTGCTCTCTAATTGCAAACGAGCAAACAAATAGAATGCAATCCCAATCCCAACATTCTGAAAAAAAACATAGAGCCAGCTGAGTATATAGGGGCCAGACTCATGAATCTTTGTTGAAAGGATCGCAAGCAGATTAGGTAGACTTGCTCTACCAAAAGCTTTTGAGCCAATAAAATTACTATCATGGACCCAGTTTTCTGGATGAGTAAAATACCTCGCCCAAACAATCGGGTGGTCATCGCCATTACTATTGGCCAAGCGAGATTCGAACGAGCCCACTAATAAAAAAGTGGCAGCCAGAAACACAAAACACAAAAAGAGCAATTCAAAACTAGGTCGGCGCATAGCTAAAAGCCCAAGAGTTGACGGGAAGGTCTGTTTTTTTTCGCCCCAATATTGTCAACACAGCATCAAAAACTCGATCTGAGCTAATTTCAGATAAGCACTTCTTATCGATAGGGCACGGAGTACGTAACCAACAAGGGGCGCAATTCAACTCATTAGTTAAATTGATATTCATGGGATAACCCGAGCAAGAAGCGAGTTCGTATCCTCCATAAATAACTACGGAGGGCACCTTGGTAGCCGATGCAATATGTACGGGCCCAGATATAGGTCCTAAGTAAATATTTGACATAGCTATGAGTGCCACCATTTCTAAAACATTTGTACAGCCTGTCAGATTAACATAATTGAATCCGGCCAATTCCGTTAGCATAGAACTATTGCCCACCTCAAAAACCGAGCCCAACTTAAGCAGTCGCGAAACCAACTCATCCCAGTGACTATCTGGCCAATCTTTGTTTGGAGTCCAAGGGCCGGCCTTTCGACTCACCACAAACCATGGCCGTGGAAGCGCTGCAAATTTAGAATAAATCTCATCCGTTTCCTTTTGCGGCACAATGCAATCCGGAACTGTATTAGCAACATTGATATTTAGCTGGTCACCAAATATTTTTGCAATATGACGAATGGGGGGAATTGAATTTTCATAACTGAACTCAATGCTATCCCAAGGGCGTTGATCATACGGGCTCACAGAATCGATATAGGGCAGTCCCCTTACTAAATCCTCGTAGTGAGTGAAAAAATGAATTTTAATGTTTGGATTTTGTTGTTTAAATTCTCGCAAAGCAGGAGTGCATAACAAGACATCCCCTAGAGCCGAGGGTCTTGAGACAAAAATCTCTTTTTTCTTCTGGGGGCTCAGAAAAAAAAAGGGGTACTCGAGTCGACGAGATAGAGCACCGTGTTTTCTACGAGTTGGTCCAACAATTGCGGCCTTATACAAGCTCGCAAGGGGTTGTGTTCGAAATCTCAGTGAGGTAACTACTTTTTCTATAATTTTTTTTTCCAAACTTACCTCATTGCCTTTTAGCCAAATCGGCATTGATATTGTAACTTATTATGAGAAACAAACTACGCCTTGATGCATAAATATAAATAATCTTTTTTGACTTAGTTTTCTGTAGGAACTAGGGCACGAAAACTTATATGACTGCAACCAAATTCTGTTAAAATAAGGCAATGAAGTCCCTCATAAAAAGTGTGTTTTTTCGACTTTTAGACCTCCTTAACTTTCGACATGTTGAATCGTTTTTTCACAGCTACTTGGACCAGAAATGTTCGGTAAATACACCCCTTACAGAACTGTGCAGCTCAAATGCTAACATTTTACCGAGACTCTATCATCAAGCCATTCCCGACCGATATTCCTACAATCTAACAGTCTATCAAAAAACAACAAATTTTCTGAACTTTGAAGATCTTACTAAGTGGTTGCGTGGAAATGATCAAAATAATAGCAGAGACCTAGCTAGATTTTTTCTCTTAAATCTCTGCATTGACCAACTTTTGGATGAAGATATTTCGGGTAACGTTGCAGAATTAGGTGTCTACAAAGGTAATTCGGCCCACCTTCTAGCAAAATATGCGAAACGCATAAATCGTGACTGTTATCTGTTTGATACTTTTGAGGGATTTGATAAAAAAGATTTGGTGAATCGGGATAAAACGATCGATCCCAGCCTTTTTAAAGACACATCTCTTGAAACGGTAAAAAGTATCGTGGGCTCAGATAATGTTCAATATGTAAAAGGTTATTTCCCTGACAGCCTAGAAAATATCGGAGATCTTGCACAATTCAGTTTAGTTCATATCGACTGTGATCTAGGCAAACCCTTTCGCCATGCACTGGAATATTTTTATCCAAGATTGGTAGAGGGTGGCTTTCTAATTTTACATGACTACTCAAGTCTTTTTTGGCCAGGTGCCACTCAAGCTATTAATGAATTTTTTATGGATAAGCCTGAATTTGTTGTTCCACTTCCGGATAAATCGGGCACATGTATTGTGCGGAAAATATAATGTTTTAACATTCAAAGTTTTTGCAAATCTAGAGACATATTTAATGAAGGACTCGAGTGGGTGATCTGTCCTACGCTAATATAATCAACACCAAAACTTGCGACTCTGCCAACTTTTTTTAAAGTCATGCCGCCTGAAACTTCTACTTTGGTGGAATTGCACTTTTTATGGTTTCTAATCTTCTGAATAGCTTTGGATAAATCATTCAGAGGGAAATTATCTAACATGATGATGTCGGGTGCACTTTCCAAAACCAGCTCCAGAGTCGAGAAATCCTGCACTTCGATCTCAACTCCATGTAGAGGTGACCTTTTTTGATTGGCCTTTTGAATAAGCTGTTCCGGACTTTCAAATACTTGATGGTTTTCCTTGATAAGAATACCATCACTTAAATTCCGCCTGTGAACGCGTCCTCCACCAGCTATAACTGCCTGCAGTTGAAGATCTCGAAGGCCTGGAAGAGTTTTTCGCGTCGCCAGTATTTTAGTGGAATGCGGCTTTACTGCCTCAACAAATTGACGAGTCAAAGTCGCAACTCCACTCAGGTGACTGAGATAGTTTATAAGTGTTCTCTCTGTCGTTAGGCAAAGCTCTGAGGTAGCACTAATTTTAAGAATTTCCTGCCCTGGACTGAGTCTGTCTCCCTCTCGAACTTTGCTCTCAATCTTCGCTAATCCGTCTAAAAGACCAGAAAACGCAGCGATAACCTGCTCACCAGAAAACACTCCATTTTCTTTCGAAAGTAAAATAGCCCGGCATGGCTTGTTTTTTTTATCTCCAAGCAGACGAACTGTAACATCATCGTTAACACGATCAACTTCGAGCTCTGTGGAAATGGAATGCATTAATTCAGTAAGATTAATCACGTTTTAGACATAGCATATCGACAGTTAATTCTCAAATAAGGGAAAACTACTAAAAAACTTTATTAAATTTAGAAAGTTCAATGTTTTTGGTTAGTTTTGAGAATCGAGCCAGTAGGATTGGAACCACTTTTTCTTCAATCATAATAACGGCACAAACCACTGACAGACCGCCTAGGATGTCCACAAAATAATGTTGCTTAGTCGTCATCGTGGAAACAATGACTGCAAAAGTCCAAGCAGCATAAGTCATTGATAGCCAGAACTGCCTTCGTCTTAAACACCAAGCAGAAATAGTGGTAAGTGCAACGTGCATGCTAGGGAAACAATTATTTGGACTGTCGGCTAAATAGACTAAGTCCATCGACACTTGAATTAAAAAACTATCAACTAATGGGTAAGCAGGTCTTGGGTAAGTTGTCGGCAAAAACAAAAAGAAAAGCCCGCAAATGAAAAGAGCTAAAAACATCATTCGTCCGAAAGAGTTGAAGCTTTTCTTCTCGCTGATCATGAGGATCGCAGAAGCTATCAAAAAATAGTCTGACGTATAAATAAGAAACGTCCAAGGCACAAAAGGCACTATCTTATCAAGTCGTGATAGGGGAATTTGTGCAGGTTGCCAAGTGGCGTAAAAGTTAGGGAAAATATAGAAGACTGCATACCCAACAGCAAAAATTAAAAAGATCTTAAACTTCTCAGCAAAGCTATAGGAAGGATTAGAACTCATCCGATTATTTCACCAAAGGGGATGAATATCGTCAACTGGAGCATCTGCTTTAAAAACTTACTTGTTGATCAGGTTTTCAATTTCCTGAATGGTACGAATATTCATCCAATTTTGAGGCCCTCGATAAACTTTTTGAATTTTTCCATCTTTGTCGATCAAAATCGAAACAGGAATGGAATCTATTGAATAGGGCTTCAACTGTTCCTTCGGGAAATTGAAAACTAGATTCCCCGGCATTTTGGAACTTGGTAATTTGCCTTTTAATACATCACTACCACTTTCCCCAATATTAAAGGCCAATAAAACAAAGCCTCTTTTTTTTAGATGTTGTTCAAGCATACTCAGGCTTGGCATTTCCTCAATACATGGTGCGCACCAGCTTGCCCAGAAGTTTACTAGAACAACCGAACCCCTCTTATCTGATAGGCTCATTTTCTGACCAGAAGCTGACTCAAACTCAATTTCAGGAGCGGTCCCCCCAACAAAACCCTCACTAGGCAGTTCCCAATGGCCTGCAAAAAACAGAGTTAAACCAAACGCTAAACATACAGCGCCCATAGCAATTATAATCTCATGGGTCTTTAATACTTTGTTTCCGCCAGAAATTGCCATATCCTTAGCTCCGAGATACACCTTTATAATAACATAAGGATTGAAACATGGCCGAACTACCTCTCTATGGACCCCCTAAAGTAGGTGGAGACATCTTAGCTTACTGCTCGAAATGCCAAGGGGAATTTTCACACGTTGTCGTTTCAATGATCGACAGTCGACCCGCTAAAGTTCAATGTAAAATGTGCAAGGGTAACCACAACTTCAAAAGAATTGGGGATACCAAATCCAGAACTATATCTAGAACCTCAACGGGAGAAAGCCCACGAAAGCGAGTGGTATTAGCCCAAGATTACTGGCAACAACAAATGGATCTGCAAAAAGGAAAACCCCTAAAAAACTACAGCCCCAAACAAACTTTTCAAAAATCAGACGTGATTAATCATGTCTCGTTCGGAGTGGGAATTGTTGAGGAAGTAAAAATAGATAAAAAGATTGTTGTACTGTTTCGCACTGGGGAAAAAATTCTAGTTCACGCTTTGAGCTAGTTTTTTCTTAGTGATCTCCCAAATAAGCTTTTCTTACAGCGTCGTTGTTAAGAAGGGCTTGCGAAGAATCTGAGTGAGTAATTTCTCCCACTTCCAGCACATATCCTCTTTGAGCTATTTTTAAAGCCGCTTGGGCATTTTGCTCGACTAAAAGAACGGTGGTTCCAGACTTGTTAATTCGCTGAATAGTTTCGAAAATAGTTTTCGTGATCTGTGGTGCTAACCCAAGCGAGGGCTCGTCCAACAACATGAGTTTAGGCCGAGACAGTAAAGCCCGACTGATAGCTAACATCTGCTGCTCTCCCCCAGAAAGGGTGCCCGCAACCTGTTTCCGCCTCTCTCCCAATCTGGGAAAGAGGGCATAAACCTCATCAAGATCTCCAGGCAGAAGCTTACGAGTATAAGCGCCCATGAGAAGATTTTCATAAACTGTAAGATTAGCGAAGATTCCTCGCCTCTCTGGAACATGAGACATACCTCGACGAACAATCAAATGGGGGCGAACATTAGCGATGTCTTGGCCATCAAAAACAACAGAGCCCGATGCCGGTTTAATCAAACCCGAAATGGCTCTCAAAATTGTAGTCTTGCCGGCTCCATTAGCACCTATTAAAGCAACTGTTTCTCCAACAGAGACTTCCATCGACAAGTTTCGAATAGCTGGGATTAGTCCGTAATTTACCGATAAATTTTTTACCGAAAGAATCACCCTACCCCCAAATAAGCTTCAATGACTTTTGGATTATCTTGGATCTCACGAGGAGTACCCACAGCAATGATTTCGCCATGATCTAAGACGGTAATTTTTTCACAAATCCCCATCACAAGCTTCATATCATGTTCAATTAATAAAATAGTCGTTTTAAATCGGTTACGAATCTCAGCAATTGTGCCCATAAGAGCCGCTTTTTCTTGAGTATTCAGTCCTGCAGCCGGTTCATCTAATAATAGAACTTTAGGCTCAGTCGCCAATGCTCTTGCTATTTCAAGTCTTCTCTGATCACCGTAAGGAAGGCTTTTGGCCTTGTCGTCTTTTCTCTGCTCAAGACCCATTACTTTTAGAAGTTGAAAAGCATGGTCGCGAAATTCTTGTTCGATACGATAATATCGGGGAGTCCTAAGAAAAATGTCAAAATAACCGTAGCCCACTCGCATGTGATAAGAGACCATTACGTTTTCAAGGACAGTAAGGTCAGCAAACAATCGAATGTTCTGAAAAGTTCGTGCAATCCCTGCTTTAGAGATCTGATGTGGATTCAAACCTATCAAAGACTTACCGTCTAGAACCGATGTCCCTGAATCGGGGAGGTAAACTCCTGTGATTAGATTAAACACAGTTGTTTTACCGGCTCCGTTAGGACCGATGAGCCCTTGAAGTTCCATAGGCTTCAAGTGAAGGTTAAAACCATTGACCGCTTTCAAACCGCCAAAAGAGATAGTGAGTGCCTCTACTTTGAAGTCACCACCTAACACTATGTTCTCAGCCTGATTCACGAAGATGCCTTCCTACGAAAAAGCTCCCAAATCTCTTTGTGCCCAAACAGTCCCATGGGTCGAACCAACATTAATACAATCAAAATGAGAGGAAAAATCACCATGCGATATTGTTCAAAGACGCGAAGAACTTCTGGAAGTAACGTTACAATCACACCTCCAAGAATGGCTCCTGATAAACTCCCCATACCGCCTATCACGACCATGATCACCGCTTCGACCGACTTATTGAAAACGAAAGAATTGGGATCAATAAAGCTTTGAAAGTGAGCGAAAAGTCCACCAGCAATCCCAGCAAAAAATGAACTCACCACAAAAGCGACCACTTTGTAGTGAGAAATATCGATACCCATGGATTCAGCAGCTATTTCATTCTCTCTGACTGATAGAATAGCACGTCCATAACTTGATCTTAGCAATCTCAGCAGAGCGATGAAAGTAACCACAACCCAAAGATAGACCCAGAAAAAATTAGATTTCGGAGGAATTCCCGACAAACCGCGAGCGCCTCCGACAGCCTCAATATTCAAGAAACAGATCCTGATAATTTCCCCGAACCCTAGAGTCACAATCGCGAGATAATCTCCTTTCAAGCGAAGTGAAGGGAGTCCCACTAAATAACCGGCAATCGATGCTACAATTCCACCCATCACGATCGCACAACCAACACCCAAATCGGTTTGAAAAAAGGGGGATAAGTTCAATACTGAAGTAATAGTTGCGCTGATATACGCGCCAACCCCCATGAAACCTGCGTGGCCTAGTGAAAACTGCCCCGCACAGCCATTCACGAGATTTAAGCTCATGGCTAAAATCATTCCGATACCGCAGTTAATGATCACTCGGAGCACATAGGGGTTCAGATTTTCCTCGAACAGATAATTCAAGCCCCAGAGCAGCGCTACAACAGCTATTAAAACCAAGGTCTGAAAACGCTTCATACTTTTTCTCTTTTAAAAGTGCCGAACAGACCCGCCGGCTTAAAAAGAAGAATCAATATTAGGATTCCAAACGCTATAGCATCTCTGAATGTTGAAGAAACATAGTACACAGTAAAGGCCTCGGCTAAACCAAGAACAATACCGCCAACAGCGGCACCCATAATATTCCCTATGCCACCAAAAACAGCAGCAACAAAAGCTTTTAGACCGATCATCACTCCTAAAAGTGGCTCAATTTTGGGATAGGAAAGGCCGTACAAGATAGCTGCAGCACCAGCCAACGAAGAACCAATAGTAAATGTAAATATGATGATGGTATCAGTAGGAATTCCCATGAGATTTGCAACTTCTATGTCGAAACTTACTGCTCTCATTGCGATTCCCAACTTAGTATGTCGAACAATCCAATGAAGTAAAAGCATCAACAGCACAGAAACAATGACAACCGTGACTTGAATATTATTTAAAACTAAACCCTCCCCTTCTAAGAGGGATTTCGTCGGAATCAGAGAGGGAAAAACTTGAGGATCCGCACCAAATACGACTTGTCCCAAATTTTCTAGGAATAGAGAAACACCGATAGCTGTGATTAAAACATTAAGTCTCGGAGCCGATCTCAGGGGACGGTAAGCTATTCTCTCCACAGTGAGACCTACAGCTACACAAAAGGCCATACTTCCTAAAATGACTGAGACTAAAAGTAAAAGAGGGTTTGAAACACTGGGTGATAGCCACTTCGCCAAATAGAATCCACCAAAGGCCCCCAACATGAAAATATCACTGTGAGCAAAATTGATGAATTGAAGTACACCATAAACCATGGTGTAGCCCAATGCGACCAAAGCGTAAACACTACCTTGCGCTAGACCATTAATGACGTTTTGTAAAAACGCTTGAAGCATCAAAAACTCTTCTTAGGGATTAATCGTAGTGACATAGCTGAACTTTTGCGGACCCACTACTTTCAGTACAACTGCGGGCTTAACCGCATTTCTCTGCTCATTGATAGTGATCATTCCAGTCACGCCCTGAAAGTTTTTGGTTTCTGCTATCGCATCTCTAAAGCCTCTAGGAGTCATTTCTTTTGCACGCTTCATTGCATCTGCTGCAACCATTGCAGCATCGTAACCTTGAGCGGCAAGTCCGCTTGGAACTTCACCATAACGGGCTTTGAATTGAGCTACAAAGTTTTGGACAACAGGACTTTGATCTTCGTGGGAGTAATGATTACTGAAGTAGCCACCTAAAATAGCATCTCCACCAATCTCAGTAAGTTTCTCACTATCCCAACCATCACCACCCAGCAAAACCGCTTTGAGCCCTAATTCCCTTGCCTGACGAGCAACCAGCCCCACTTCGGTGTAATATCCTGGAACAAATAAAACATCTGGGTTTTTGCTTTTAATGGATGTCAGCTGAGATTTAAAATCCATATCACCACCGGAATAGGAAACATCAGCTACAACTTCACCACCCATTTTTTTGTACTCTTCGACAAAAAAGTTGGCGAGGCCCATACTGTAATCTGCTTTAATATCTCTAAAAACTGCTGCTTTTTTTAATTTTAAATTATTGATCGCAAATCGGGCCATCACAGCCCCCTGAAATGGATCAATGAAACAAACTCTAAATATCTGGTCTCCAACTTGAGTCACTTTGGGATTGGTACTGGATGGGCTTAACATGGGAATTTTATATTGTTGCGCCACGGTGCCTGCCGCAATAGAACGAGAACTGGCCACTTCCCCCAAGATCAAGCTAACTTTGTCCTGAGTAATGAGTTTAGTGACAATAGTGACAGCTTCAGCAGCTTGACCTTGATCGTCGTAGCTTTTTAAAGAAATTTTCTTTCCATTGATTCCACCGGTTTTATTAATCTCGTCGATTGCCATCGATATGCCTTTATGGGTAGAAACTCCAAAAGTGCTCTCTGATCCGGTCATTGAACCATACTCCCCGACCCAAATTTCGTTCCCACTTGGAACATTAGCCGAAGAGCCGGACGAACCCCCCTCTTTTTTCACACAACCTAGATTCAAAAGAATTCCAAGAATTCCAAAGCTTACTAATCCCTTGAATGAAACTGTCATTTTTTTCTCCCAAAAAAGCAATAACATCGTATGTAAGTATGTAGGTCACAGGTTGTCAATGAATCCTAAAAATTTTAGCTATTTAAACGGGCAAATCGATTTGACAGACGTTTCTTTTTTAACCTAATCTCCAAAAGCATGGAAAAGAAAGAATCTAAAACCAAACCCTTTGAGACCTCGTTAAAAGAACTAGAGAAAATTGTAAGTGAACTGGAAAAGGGAGATAGTTCTCTCGAAGTTCAACTCAAGAGCTTTGAAAAGGGTGTTGCACTGTCCCGAGATTGCATGAAGCAACTTGAAGAGGTCGAAAAAAGGGTAGAATTGCTAATGCGTGATTCTGAAAACCAGTTAAAATCAAGCCCCTACACTGAAAAACCATAACCTGTTGACACTGTTTGATTTAGTCACCTATCCTCTAGTTGGGAATTGGGGTGTTTAATGGGTGCCGATGCACTTGGTGCGTTTAGCGAATCTCGAGTTAAGTTGGTCAATGACTACTTAGAGTCCAACTTACTTCGTTTTGAAAAATCTTGCTCCCAGAGGTTTGAGCCGTTAATCGAAGCGATGAGATACTCTCTCGAGGGCGGCGGTAAGAGACTGCGTCCTATTCTCACTCTGTCGGCGGCTGAAGCTTTGGGCTTAAATCCGAAAGATGTTTTACCCGCGGCCTGTGCCTTGGAATACATTCATACCTACTCTCTCATTCACGATGATCTACCCGCTCTTGACGATGACGACACACGGAGGGGAAAACCCTCAAGCCACAAAAGATTTGGCGAAGCCGTTGCCATCTTAGCTGGAGATGCTCTTTTGACCGAGGCTTTCGGACAAGTATTACTTTTAAGCGAATCCAAAAAGTTCCAGCCATCACAAATTTTAGAAGTTGTGGAACTTTTAGCTCAACACGCCGGAGTTCGAGGTATGGTTGGGGGACAGCTACTTGATGTCACAATCAATACTTCAGAGGCTTCTCTTCCGGAAATAGAGTTTATTCATATTCACAAAACGGGAGCTCTCATTCTTGCTTCGGTTTTGATACCCACGAAACTTATTTCCATTGATGAGCAAAAAATTCAAAATTTTCGAAGATATGGAGAGGCTTTGGGGCTAGCTTTTCAAATATCAGACGACCTTTTAGATTCTGAAACCTCGATTCGATATTCCCGAGGCCCCAGAAAAAAACCTAAACCCTGCTATACCCAAGTCATGAGCCCATCAGAGATGAAACAAAAGTTAAATCTCCTGATAGACCATGCTATAAACTCGGTAAGTTCATTGGGTGACAAATCCAAAAACTTAGTGGATATTGCAGAATTCATCCGAGCAAGGAAAGCTTGATAAAACTATGAGACTTTTAGAGAAAATTAACTCTCCTGAGGACTTAAGAAATCTCGAAGCCTCCTCTTTAAAACAAGTAGCTCAGGAAGTTAGAGAGCTTATCCTTCAAGTCATATCTGAAAAAGGGGGCCATTTTGCCTCCAATTTAGGCACTGTCGAATTAGCAGTGGCTTTGCACTATGTTTTTGAAACCCCTAAAGACAAAATTGTCTGGGATGTCGGGCATCAATCCTATCCACACAAAATATTAACGGGTAGACGCGATCGTTTTCACACCATTCGACAAGAGGGCGGTTTAAGTGGTTTTACTAATCGCTTTGAAAGCGAATATGACCATTTTGGTGCGGGACATGCCAGCACCTCCATTTCGGCAGCTTTAGGAATTTCAGAAGGTCTCCGTTTGGCGGGTACACCCCATATGGGTATAGCAGTTATTGGGGATGGCTCGATGACCGGCGGATTGGCCTATGAAGCTCTTAATAATGCGGGCCACATACCCGCTAAAAACCTTGTCGTTATTTTCAATGATAATGACATGTCGATTGATCCCAATGTTGGAGCTCTTTCAAAGTTTGTGAATCAAGCGGTAACCCATCCCGGTTACAACAGATTTAGAAAAGAGATCAGAGCATTAGTCGACTCTCTCAACAATCATGGTGTTCCTGTTGCAGGTGTTGCATCCAAAATTAGAAAAAGCGTTAAAAACTTTTTTACTCCTGGAATGTTATTTGAGTGTTTTGGATTTCGTTATTTTGGCCCCATTGATGGCCACAATCTAGATGAATTGGTAGACACTTTGAACTTTATTAAGTCAGAAGGTGTCGAGGGTGGTCCCTATTTGGTTCACGCAATTACAAAAAAGGGCAAAGGATACAAGCTTGCTGAAGAATTGCCGTTGAAATATCACGGGGTAACCTCTTTCAAAATTAATGATGGCATTCAAAGTAGCGGTGTAAAAACCCCAAACTATCAAGATATATTCGCAGACACCCTAATTCGACTAGCCAAAGAAGATCCAAGAATTGTCGCCATTACAGCCGCAATGCCCAGTGGAACTGGGGTTAACAAATTTCAAAAAGAATTTCCAACTCGAACTTACGATGTAGGAATTGCCGAGAGTCACGCCGTTCTGTTTGCGGCAGGATTAGCAACGGAAGGTTACAGACCCATTGCTGCTATTTATTCGACTTTTTTGCAACGAGCTTTTGATCAAATTATCCATGATGTGGGCATTCAAAATCTTCCGGTCATATTCGCAATGGATCGTGGGGGTTTTGTAGGAGCAGATGGAGCAACTCACCAAGGTGCCTTTGATCTAACTTATCTTAGAACAGTCCCAAATTTCGTTCTCATGGCACCCAAAGATGAAAATGAACTCCAGCACATGATCAAAACAGCTATTCATCATCAGACAGGCCCCATCGCCTTTAGATATCCGAGAGGAGAAGTTGTTGGGGTCAAAATGGACAAAGAACCCATTTGTTTGCCCATCGGCAAAGGGGAACTCCTTTCAGCAGACTCTGAGAATGTTGACGTTTGTTTGATTGGAATTGGTTATACGGTTCAATCAGCTTTAGAAGCTCAAAAGCTTCTCAAAGAAGAAGGTATCAAGACGGCTCTTATCAATGCAAGATTTGTTAAGCCCTTAGATAAGGATCTTATTACCTATTGGGCAAAACGTTCAAAGCTCGTGGTGACCATTGAGGAAAACTCAAGCATTGGTGGATTTGGCTCTGGTGTTTTAGAGTTGTTTCAGCAAGAAGGCATTCAAAAAGATTGTTTAATTCTAGGTTTGCCCGACCAATTCATCGATCATGCGAGCCCAAAATCACAAAGAGCTTTCTGTAATTTAGATGGCAAAGGAATCGCATCCAAAACAATTGAAAAACTTCAGATTTTAGATATTGCTCCAAGAAAGAAATCAAAATCAAAAACTACCATCAAAGAGACTAATTTAACTCTTCAATAGCACTTGGATAGCTCGAGGGGCCGAGGGGGAATGTCAGATCCTGCATCACCACCAGTTTGAGTCAATTCGATAGCGCCACAAGTTGATTGGAAAGTTATCGTCTCTTCCATGAAGGATTTTTTTCTGACTATGGGAAGATTGTAAAGACTATTAAAAACTGTAGTAATTTTACCAGAAGTCGGCCAACAACAAGTGGGATCCTCGTACCTCATATCCTCCGCAATAGTCGAAAGCCCCATTGCACCTCGTGAATTAAACTGAGTTCTGATTTTTGCACCTGATAAAACCACAGGGGTCGAACCCGAATATTTCACAATAAGAGGGTAATCATCCGCAAATTGAAAATCTAGCCCAGCATCTTCTCTTTCATATTGACGATCACCCGCACGAATTGAAGCAAAGGTCTTGTCTGACGCTAGAGTAATCACTTTTTCTACAGGCTCGTCTTGCAAACTGACGTAAACGTTCAAAGGGTTGTTCACTTCTCCATTGACCGGCTTATAGTTTTTCACCTGAATCCCTTTGATCATGATGCTTCTCTCATTCGAAGCTGTGAAAGTAACCTCGAATCCCCCTTCCCGCGCCTCGACAAAACCTGTAGGAAAATCTGTCCACAAGTATTGAATATCCCCGTCCGGAGAAAAAACAATATTTTGCTCGTCTGCATTGGGTCCTAACCCAAAGTTAATTTTTATCGTGTTTGAGACCAATGAGGCGGCCAATACATTAGCAGAACTAAATCCGCCATCCGTGTTTTTCATCAGTTCACAAGTGGCTTGATCGGGAAATTCAATACGCTGATAAGTTCTCCACCAAGGCATCATCTGCAGACCATCAAACTGACAAAGCCCCAGATACCTGCGCATATACTTTCCAGGAGAATCGATAATCTTGCCAGATTGAAAATCACGACAATCAACTAACGTCGAATCCTCATCAAAGATTTCAGGGCAATTATTTAAACTTTCAGGAAACTCTCTCCCCTGTGGCTTGACTTTACTCCCTTTGAGAGGTGGAGCTTGAGTCGAAAGTACAGCGCCGCCTATGATTCCTGCCAATGAATCGGTCCAAAGTAAGTAACTATCTTTGGTTCCGCAGGCCCCCAAAATGACAATAGAAATCAGAGAAAAAAAACCGAGCCCCATCATCGATGCGCATATTTTGGAATTAATTGTTTTCACTCGAGACCATAATAATCTCGCATATTAATAGCTCTTTCAATAGTTACTGTATTTATCGTGCATTGCGCTGATTAGTAGTAGGGTGAATACTGCTCCTTCGGGGCCTCAAAATTTTCAACGCTACATCCCAAAACAACGTATCCAAATATCCCATTGGCTCGATATTGCCCTTTCTGCAAGAGGATTGGAGCCACCGATAGAACCCTGTTACTGCCGCCCAAATTCGCAGCTTCAAAAATATCCACTGTTCGCTGTAGAAACGAACGATTGAGCAAGCGGTCGAAATAATCTTTCAACCTCTCCCCTTGATAGCTGCGAATATTAATAGGATGTTTGCCTTCGTCGGCGTCTAATCTCATCGGGGGAACCCTTAGACCGCTGTCTTGGGAAAATCCGGTTACATTCCAAAATTTAGGATGAGCAATAAAATCGTATTCGCTATCTACAATATAAATATAATTACCATTTTGGTATGCCTGAAGTAGATTTTGTTTCCTGTCATAAGGAAACGAAGGCTGAGAAAGTAACTCTTTTAAATATCGATAATCAAGACCTAAAAGAAAAAGGCCGTCACTAGCTCGGTAAACTACCGGTAAATAGGCCCCTTCTAATTTTTCCTGTTCTTGAGCAGCCGAATACCAACGAACCACTTTCCCAAAGTAGAGTTCTCCCTCGGAGAGCGAAATACCTTTTCGAATAAGGTCGGGATCACAAAGATTCTTTCCTGAGCATTGAGATAAACGACGAATCGTTTTCTCTCTTTGACCATTTCTAAACCTCAACTGCTCGTCTCCGCTGAGATTCAGGAAAATAATCTCATTGTAGAGGGGAAGAGGAATAGTACTTGCAGAGTCGTCTCTTGTATCAACTTGAGTTACTTGTCCCACCCTAGAAAGGTAGAACTTCGTGAAATGAGAAGCAGAGACAGGTATCAAGGCCAATGCTTGGACATCTTGAGCCAATTGCTCAAATAAATGAGAGACTTCACGGGCGATCTCCATAGCATCATAAGCCAAAACCTTATTCTGTCTTTGAATAAACTGACTCGAAATTCGCTGATAATCGGCTCTTGCCGATGACCAATAATAAAATAAGAAACCCAAAATCAGAATGGGCAGTGGAAATATAACCAATATCAGCATCCACGGGTTCGTGCTAAATAATAGGTCTTTGAGTTTTCTAGTTTGTAACTGGTCAGTCATTGAGGCAATCTAACATACTGAAATGAAAAAAAGAGCTGACATTCTTTTAGTCGAAAGAGGCCTCGCAGCTAACATTGAGGAATCGCGAGCTTTTCTGATGGAGGGAATCGTTTGGAGTCACAATCAGAGGATCAATAAGCCAGGAGACTTACTAAAAATTGACTGCGTGCTTGAAATTAAAGACACCAAATCGGAATTTGTTAGTCGTGCTGGGGACAAACTCAAACATGGACTCAAGGCTTTTAATATCAACCCACAAAATAAAATCTGCCTAGATGTAGGAAGTTCAACAGGGGGATTTACCGATTGCCTTCTAAAGCAGGGAGCAAAAACCGTCTTTGCATTAGATGTGGGTTACGGAATTTTAGACCTCCGGCTAAGAAACAATCCTCACGTGGTTGTTGTCGAAAGGACCAATGCGCGACTGGTTACTCTTCAAGACCTTACTCAACTTTCTAAGGATGCGACAGAAATTGAGGTGATCGTGAGTGACGTTTCGTTTATCTCGCTAAGAAGTGTGGTCCCCAACCTAGTCTCCCAATTTAAAAAAGTTCACCATTGGATCCTTCTTTTTAAGCCTCAGTTTGAACTTTCACCGGACAATATTATGCAAGGGGGAATTGTAAAAGAGACAGCAGATGTCCAAGGGGCCATGGAGAACTTCTCGCACTGGATGAAAACTCAAGGACTAAATCTAAAAGGAGGACCTGAAACCTCTCCCCTAACAGGCAAAAGAAGTGGTAATGTAGAGTACCTTTTATATTATGAGCCACTTTAGATATTTTTTTTTAAGTGTTTTATTAATATTGGCGCTGAACCTTTCAGGGTGCTCCCTCTTTAGGCGCTCAAGCACACCTGCCAATGAGCCTGTCGAGCTGTCGACTCAAGTTGAAAGCCCAGAATCAGCAGTACCCGCAACTCCACTTGAAGCTACGAAACCAAATCGAGAGAAAAAAAAGATCACTCTCGTTTTAGGTGGGGCAGGAATAGCTTCTTTTGCCACCGTAGGTTTACTAAAACGACTTAATGAGGAAGGAATTGAAATTGAAACTTTGATCACTACGGGATGGCCCTCGTTGTTCGCTCTTGCAAGCGGCTTTTTAAGAAGTGTTCACGACGTTGAGTGGTTTGCAATGAGACTCCAGGAAAAAGACTTCTACAAAACAAGCAGGTTCGATCCGAACAAGGGTGATCCAGCATCCGAGAAACTATCCCCATTGATCGAGACCCATTTTAAACAAAAAGAAATCGAAGAATCTAAATTTTCCCTCATCATCTCATCGGCCAATACCGAGGGGGAGACCGGAGATACGTATGATCGTGGAGACTGGCGAACTCCTCTTTTAAAAACAATGTCAATTCCTGGCCTGTTCAAGCCTTATCCAAAAAACACTGATCTCAACTGGATTCAATCGCTCCAAGGAATCGATGTTGAAGAGGCTAAAAAACGAGGCGGAACACTTATTGTGGCTGTAGAGATGTATGGTGACTACTATGATTTTTTAAAAGCAGGAAATAAAGACTCTAGTGATGGAGTCTTTCGCCAACTTTATCTAACTTCATTGAAAAAAAACGTGGCTCGAGAACTGAAAGAGGCACAAATCGTGAGTCATATCCAACTTCAATCGTCCCCCACGAACTTTTCCCAAAAAAGGCTTGCTATCTTCTCCGGTTATAAAGAAGGCGCGAGACTGGCCAAAGCCATTCGTTCCCTACCTAAAAACTAGTATTTTCAGGTGTTTAGACAAAATAGTTCATTCACAATCCCAAATTGACACAAAGCATAAAATTCACTATAGTGCAGGACATGCAAAGGGTATTCGGGGCGGGTTTCTTGTGGTTGTTTCTATTTTTTGTGGGGTGCTCTCGCCCACCCGAAATTCCTGTCATCGAAAAATCTAATCCTGAGATTTACCCGGAAATTGCCTTACGAGACACACTGACCCCAACAGATTTCCGACAAATTTTTAAAGCCATTAACCAAAAGGGACAATTGAGCGGTCTTAAACCGTGGCTCGAAACAGCAAATGACAGCGACCTCACCATTGTTGGAAAAGCCATTAACCAATATTTATATCAAGATGCTTTTAGGTCCGATGGTCTACCGCAGTTGATAAGTGCCAGAGTCCAACAGAAATCTTTTTCTCAATTAAATCTAAACATTAACCTCGCTCTTAAAAATTTTCCCAAACTTTATCTGCCCCATCTCATTCAAGCCGCTCTTTCCCACCCCTCCACCCAACCGCTTTTAACAAGAAGTTCGTTTGTTTTTGATCCTGAATGGAACAAACATATTGAATATTTTGTAAGCCCCTTTTTATCACAACCTGTTGAGCAAGAGCAGGTAAAGCAGTTCCTCGATACCACAAAAAAAATCATAGAGAGTCCAAATTTTGAGGAAGAATACCTGGCTCTGTGTGAATCTCTCCGAAAATCCGAACTCGCGAAAAACCTAAATATTTCTTTAAAACAGATGGAAAAAATCTATGGAGAAACTGTTTACTCAAATCTGGGTCAGCAAATTTTTCGCTCTTTCACAGCTGATAAACATTCCAACTCAATAGCGAAGCGTCTTATAAGTCTCGCGAAACTCTTAAACCAACCCTCCAGCGGATTATTTGCCCAAGCCCAAGACACCCTGAAAACTGAAGAAGGTGAAGCTTTAGTAAGGTTACTCAGCGAAAGGTTCGAAACTGTCATAATGAGAGGATCTGCCGGATTCATTAGAGAAACTTTGAATCAACCTTTCGACGATTCGGAACTTAACGTTAAGTTTTGGTTAGCTCTACCAAGAAAAGAGGCTACCGATATTCCCACTGAAAACTTTGCCCATCTCTTAAGAAGAATTCAGTTTGCTCTGGAAAAAATGGCCAACAGCTCAAGAACTTTTAAAGATCCTCATGTAACCTTGAATACGTTTTTGCTCACGCGTTGGTTCGAAACAATGGCGAAAGCTCACTTGCAAAAGATCGAAACAATGAAAGAGGAAACTTTCTCAAATACCTTCTGGCAAATACCTCTTCAACCCTTCTCATTCTCAATTAATCTCCTTGAGTTAGATGAAAAAGGGAAACCTGTTAAGGACTCCAATGGAGAACATCAGTTATCGATTCAAATTGAGAATGAACTTAAGGCCGTGGGAATGGTAGATTTTGCCAGCGACCTTAAATGGGCTGTCAAACAAGATAGTTTTGGGTCGACATCTACCAAAATTGAAATCTCAAGGCCTGAATCAAATCTCATGAGCTCCTTGAGGACTGTAGTTTCTTTGTTGCACAGAGACCACCCCATTGCAGACCCCGTTCCTTTTCTAAGTTCATTGGCTTACCTGTTTTCTCGCGCAGAGGAGGGAAGCCCTTTAACTCTGGCACAATTAGAGTCTTCGAATATGCTCATGAGCCTCCAAAATTTCATGAGGGGTCTTTCTTTTGAGCAATTAAGTAAATTGATAACTTTTCTTTTCGAGGATCTATCCATTGGAAATATTTCAGCAGAAGACCGCGACAGATTAAAATCACTCTATCCCAACAATCCTGAAACCGCTGAACTTTTGGACAACATCCTACAGAGCATTCAAGTCGTAGCTGATCTAGCTCAGCCAGACTCCTCGCAAGTAAGTCTCCTCGAGCTTTATCATTCATTTCTGAGTCAGAGTAGGCTTCAAGACCTAACCGCAATCTCTAGACTATTTGGCTTTTTAGGAAATTCGGGAATCCTAGAACTCACAAATGATCCAAAAAGTGAATCGACTATTTTACTATCGCTCTTTACTGAAGAGGACTTTTCCAAATTACTCTTTTTAATGGGTAGAGCCCATGTTGACCAGCAAAACGCTTTGAATAAGATCTTCGACTTTCTAACAGGTAAAAATGAAGACGATGTAAAAAATCTGAACTCATTTCTCAAAGAGGTAATTCTTGGAGATACCGACTCAATAACGTCCCTGATTATGCTGACTCAGCAAGAAAAAGATTTCTTCAAATTGAGCGATGATGAAAAGTCTTGGGTTTATCAATTGCTTAATTCAAACTCATTTAATGACTTGTACCGAGTACTCGTAACGCAAAACAGTTCAAAGAACCTTAATCAACTGATATCGGAGCTTGAAACATTGTCTACCAATAAAGATCTCGAAGGGATGATTAAGGTTTTAGGCAATATGAAAAGTGAACGAATGCAACGCTTAGCGTTGGCTCTCTGGGATTGGGAAAAGTCTGGGGAGCTTGAGGCTTTTTTCACCATTTTAAAAACTCTAACGAAAAGTTGAATTTAGGAGGCGAAAGTTCTATGTTGTGTGCAATTAAAACAAGGGTTGTAAACCAGGTTTCCAAAAACATGTCATTCCTGATACCCAGTCTGTCTGTAGTTTTTCTAGTCGGCCTAGCCACTGTGCCTGCGCTTGGAGGTGAGAGACCCGCTATTCCGTCTGCAGGAGAGGACATGAAACTTACTCAGGGAGTTTCAGCGCAGCAGTTTTTTTCTGCAAGACTGGAAGACAAACAGTGCCAAGAGCAGCTCCAAATAGTTCGAGCTCAATTCGAGAGCGATAAGAAAGCTCTCAATGAGTTGGTTTTGCAAAAAGCTGACGCAACCATCATCGACCACGCAGAATCGAAGATGGTAGAAAGCAGAAAAGATTTGTTGATGAAGACCCGACAATGTGGGCTTTGTACAACCCAAGATCTCGATAAAAAAGTTGTTACCACCAATAAGAAGGAATATTGGTATCTCACGGATGGTTCATGTCACTTGGGAATTAATAAAAGCCAAAGCGAGCTCGACCAGCTTTATGAACGAGCCGTTCGAAGACTTAAGAATATTAAAAAATACCCCAGTAAAAATGGTGGTTTTCGGGCCCTTCTTGAGTTTAATGAAATCGACATGGACACAGGAGAATTGCTACCTCCAACCGACCAAGTGGAGCACTCTCCCTTGTACGCTTTCATTGGCGTAAGGGGCCCAGTAGCTCTGGGATTGCCTGTAGGATTTTGGTATGTTTTTAAAAACGATCTTATTGAAAAACAAACCGGAGATCTTAAGGAGTTTATCATCCGGTTTGAGTCTGTTAAAAAACCTGCCAACTTCCCAACGCCTGATTTAAAAATTCAGTCGGCCAGTGGTCAACTCCACTCGACTATCCAAAAAGAACTCACTTTGGTTCAGGGCATGTGGTACGTGAATAACCAAGGATATTTCCGTTACTACACAGGGGCTGATTTTGGAGTGAACATACCCTTTGGGACTGATTTTGCTTTAAACACACTTTTAGACACTTTACTTACGCTGACGGAAGACAGTACTTCGGCAGAATAGAGTGTGAAGTGATAACTTAAGGAGTCTCTGTGATAGCCAGGTATAGCCGGCCCAAAATGGCAATGATTTGGTCCGAAGAAGCTCAATTCAGGACCTGGTTAGACATTGAAATCTTGGCTTGTGAAGGCTGGGCAAAAGCTGGGAAAATTCCAGCCTCAGACCTTAAAGAGATCAAAGAAAAAGCAAATTTCGATATTGCTAAAATCCACGAGATCGAAAAAGAGACCAAACATGACATAGCAGCTTTCGTTTCGAATGTACAAAGTCACATAGGCGACTCAGGTCGATATGTACACTTGGGTTTAACTAGCAGCGATGTACTCGACACGGCCCTTGCCTATCGCATGACAAAATCGGCTCAAATAATTATCGAGGAGCTGGACCAGAGTCTTGAAATCACAAAAAAGAACGCTCTTCGCGATAAGCTAGTCCCAATGATGGGGAGAACTCACGGCATCCACGCTGAGCCAATGACGATGGGACTTAAGTGGCTTCTTTGGCATGATATGCTGCGAAGGTCGAAACATCGTATTTTAGAAGCCAAAGAGCAAATGGCTGTTGGCAAATTGAGTGGAGCCGTTGGAAACTACGCTCATATTCCACCCGAAATCGAGAAATATGTATGCGACAAATTGGGATTAAAGCCTGACTCAATCTCGACTCAAGTTATCGCAAGAGATCGATTTGCAAACTTCTTTTCAGCTTTGGCTTTGTTAGGTTCTTGTGTTGAAGCGATCGCAGTCGAGCTGCGACACCTTCAAAGAACTGAAGTGGGCGAAGTCAGAGAGGGATTTTCCAAAGGGCAAAAAGGATCATCGGCAATGCCCCACAAGCGAAATCCGATTAGTGCAGAGAATCTTACTGGAATCGCACGGCTTTTGCGAGGCATGGTCATTCCATCGATGGAAAACATTCCACTATGGCACGAGAGAGATATTAGTCACTCTTCAGTAGAAAGAGTTATTGCTCCAGATGCCAACATTCTAACCGATTACATGCTCGGACGACTCAATCAACTGCTGACTAACCTCGAAGTTTTCCCAGATAGGATGAAATCTAATTTAGATCAGTTATACGGGGTAGTCTTTTCACAAAAAGCCCTTTTGTGCTTGATTGAGAAAGGCTGTTCAAGAGATGAGGCTTATGAAATTATTCAGAGAAATGCATTATCTGCTCTCGACCAGAAAAAGCCTCTGCTCTCTCTTTTGAAAGCTGACAATGATTTGAAGATGATTCTCGGCACCCACGGCGATAGTTTGCTTGACCAAATTTTCGATCCTGCGTGCTATTTTCAACACTTAGATTATCTTTTTGAGAAGGTCTTAAATCAATGATTCCTAAAAAAATGGCTCCTTTAAGAGAAGGAAAGTCAAAAATACTCTACTCCACTGATACCTCGGACCAAATTATTCAGTTTTTTAAAGATGCTGCTACGGCTTTCAATGCACTCAAAAAGGGAACGATCAAAAACAAAGGCCCCATCAACAACAAGGTTTCCTCAAGCCTTTTTCAATATCTAGAAAAACATGGGATCAAAACTCATTTTCTAAAACACATTTCAGAACGCGAAATGCTTTGTAAAAAAGTGGATATCATTCCAGTTGAGGTCGTAGTGAGAAACCGGGCAGCTGGTAGTATTTGCAAACGACTCGCCATAACCAAAGGAGAGCCTTTTAATCCCCCTCTCATTGAGTTTTTCTATAAATCAGATGCGCTAGGTGACCCCCTCATCTCTGAAAACCATATCTTCCATTTTAAATGGGCGACTCCCGAAGAATTGGAAAACATGGTTAATCAAAGTAGAAAAATTAATGATCTACTTATACCGGTCTTCGATCAAATAGGACTGGAACTCATCGACTTTAAATTGGAGTTTGGAAGAGATGGACAAGGCGAGTTATTACTAGCTGACGAATTTACAGCGGATGGTTGTCGTTTATGGGACAAAAAAAGTGGAGAGCCCATGGATAAAGACCGATTCCGACAAGACCTCGGTGGTGTCGATGAAGCCTATCATGAAGTTTCTACAAGACTGCAAAACTTTTTCGAGGCAAGTTTATGAAAGCAAGAATTCATGTTTTTTATAAAGATTCGGTTTTTGACCCGCAAGGAAACACCGTAGGAGAATCTCTAAAAAAAATGGGGTTCCAAAAAGTGAAGGGTGTCCGTATCGGTAGAGTGATTGATCTCGAAATCGATTATTCCTCTAAAGAAGAGGCTCGCAAAGACATTCAACGGATGTGTGAGAAGTTATTGGCAAATCCAGTCATCGAATCCTTTAAACCAGAGATAATCGACCCATGAAGACAGGGGTTGTTACATTCCCCGGGAGTAATTGTGACGACGATGTGATCGATTGCCTTCAAAGGACCGGGGGGTTTGAGGTGCACCCCCTTTGGCATAAAGAAACCGGCAATCTGGGAGATTACAGATTAATTGTACTGCCCGGTGGATTCTCGTATGGCGATTACTTGCGCTGTGGAGCCATGGCAGCCTGTTCTCCAATCATGACAAGTATCAAAGAGTTTGCAGACAGAGGAGGATTAGTCATTGGGATCTGTAATGGTTTTCAGATCCTATGTGAATCGGGTCTATTGCCAGGTGCACTTGCAAAAAACCTAAGCCTTAATTTCATCTGTAAGGATGTTCAATTAAAAATCGAATCAGTGAACAATCCTTGGACAAATCAAACAGTGAAGAACCAGCTGCTATCTCTTCCAGTTGCCCACGGCGAGGGCAGATACATTATCGATGACCAGGAATATGAAACTCTTGTGTCAAACTCCCAGGTTCTTATGACCTACCAAGAAAACCCCAACGGAAGCAGTCATCATATTGCTGGAATTTGCAATAAAAACAAAAATGTTTTTGGGCTAATGCCTCATCCAGAAAGAAGCACCGATCTAAGGTCCAAAGGAGGTCTTCTCATCTGGAAATCAATTAAATCTCATCTAGGAATGGCATCATGAGTGCAAAGGTTACAGACCTCACAATATCAACTCTTGAACTTGCGAAAGCCCTAGGTCTTAGCCCCACCGAATATCAGCATGTTTGCGGAAGCCTCGAGCGAAACCCAAACTTTGCAGAGCTCAGTATTTTTTCTGCGATGTTCAGCGAACACTGTAGCTACAAGTCCTCAAAAAAGTTTTTTAAACGATTCCCGACGCAAGGAAAACGAGTTTTGCAAGGACCTGGTGAAAACGCGGGTATTTTAGACATCGGTCATGGTTGGGCTATTGCTTTCAAAATGGAAAGCCATAATCACCCCTCTTTTATTGAACCCTATCAAGGAGCAGCGACTGGAGTCGGTGGGATTTTACGAGACATTTTCACTATGGGTGCAAGACCTATAGCATTGATGAATGCCCTCTGCTTTGGAAGTTTAGATTTTGACCGGACATCAAGTATTGTAAAAGGAGTGGTGAAAGGGATCGGAGATTACGGAAATTGTGTTGGTGTGCCGACAGTAGCTGGACAAACTTTTTTTCATTCTTCCTATACTCGTAATCCGCTTGTTAACGCGTTTGCGCTAGGCATTGTGAAACACGATCAAATCTATCGTGGCTATGCCAAAGGAATCGGAAACGCTGTTGTTTACGTAGGTGCAAAAACGGGAAGGGACGGAGTTCATGGAGCAACCATGGCCTCCAAAGAATTCTCCTCTGAAAAGGAACTAGAGAAACCAACAGTTCAAGTAGGAGATCCTTTTACCGAAAAACTACTTCTAGAAGCTTCTCTCGAAGCCATGAAATCGGGTTTAGTGATTGGTATTCAAGACATGGGTGCTGCGGGATTGACCTCTTCTTCGTTCGAAATGGCTCATCGGGCAAAATCTGGCTTAGAGATCACTTTAGACAAAATTCCAACACGAGAGCCCTCAATGGCGGCTTTTGAATTACTGCTCTCAGAATCACAAGAAAGAATGCTTTTAGTGACATCTCCCGACAAAATCGAACCACTCAAAGAAATTTTTACCAAGTGGGACCTGCATGCAGAAGTTATTGGGCAAGTAGTTGCTGGCAATCGTGTCAAAATGACACTCAAAGGGGAAACGGTCGTTGATTTACCCGTAGAATTAGTAACTGAACCCACCCTAGCCGATCGCTCTTTAAGCCCACCTGTCGATCTAAAACAGCGCTGGTTTTTAGACCGTAACAAAATGCTCGTTGCAACTCTAAGTTCCAAGTTTCACTCCCTGATGGAAGAGATCAATTTTGCGAATCCTCACAAGCTCATCGAGCAATACGATTCCATGGTGGGAAATAGAAATGTTGGAGGAAGCCAGGATGATTCGGCCGTTATTCGATTAAGGGATATGGGCGACAACGAGATCCGACTTGCAATAAAAGCTGACTGTAACCCCAGAGTTTGTTGGCTTTGGCCTCGAGAAGGGGGACGAAGAGCAGTCGCAGAGTGTTCTTTAAACCTCGCTGTTCGAGGAGCTGAGGCTATAGGAATCACCGATTGTTTAAATTTCGGAAGCCCAGAGAATCCCGAAGTCATGTGGCAGTTTTCTGAATCGATCGAGGGAATCTCAGAGACATGTGAAGCACTTAAAATTCCGGTCATTTCAGGAAATGTTAGCTTTTACAATGAAACTGATGGAAAACCGATCTATCCAACACCGATGATTGGAATGGTTGGAATTATTGACGATAAAATTCCGCTACCTCATTCCAGTTTTTACAGCACCCAATTGGAAATTGCTGTTATAGGTCCTACCGAAGGGGGCTTGGGGGGTAGTCTAATGGCCTCCAGTTGGTTTAAGCGGGAGTGTGGACAACCTGAGGAGACCGATCTCGCAATGCTTGAACGCATGTTAAAGTTCTGCCAACGAATCAGAAAACGAAAGATGACTTATGCGGTTCACGATATTTCGGATGGCGGATTGGTCTGTTCAGCTTTAGAAATGGCTTTTCATTCACCTTTTGACTGTACTGGCGTTGAAGTTTTGATCCCGCAAGAGGCGGATCTCGATCGCTTCCTTTTTGGCGAAACTGTCCCTCGTGTTCTGATCGCGTACGAGCCCGCAGACAGAGTAGACATTGAAAACACTGCCAGCCAAGCTGGAGTGAAATTTACCCATATCGGAAACACCAATGACTCGAGCCTTATCACTATCAGACAAGGTGGAGCACAAGTTTTTTCATCGAAAATTCCAGACCTAAAAACAGGCTGGAGCCGCCGATGGGATAAATTTTTTAAATAGGACCCCGTTTATGTGCGCAATATTTGGAATCTCTGGAGCAGAAGAAGCAGCAAATCTTACCTATTTGGGGCTCCATGCATTGCAACACCGTGGACAGGAAGGAACGGGGATTGTATCTACCAATGGAACTGATCCCTTCGTTCACAAAGAACGTGGACTTGTCGGAGATATATTCACAAGTCCTGTCATCGACCGCCTCAAAGGCCACACAGCTATTGGCCACAATCGCTACTCCACCGCTGGAGGAAATACTTCCGAAAATCTACAACCCGTCATCATGAAAAGCTCCATTGGGTGGGTAAGTATTGCTCACAATGGAAATTTAGTTAACGCTTCGGAATTGACTCTAAAACTCGAGGAAGAGGGTTCAATTTTTCAGTCAACTGCTGACACCGAGGTCATCCTCCACTTGATTGCAAAATCCGGGGAGCGTAATCTTGTGACTGCCCTAACTCATGCTCTTAAACAGATTTCAGGTGCCTATTCTCTTTTAGTTCTTAATAAGGAATACCTCATTGCCGTGAGAGATCCTCAAGGCTTCAGACCGCTTGTCATGGGAGAACACAATGGAAAACCTATTTTTGCGAGCGAAACAACAGCTTTTGACTTGATTGGCGCAAAATACCAACGTGAAGTTGAGCCTGGAGAAATGGTCGTAGTTAGCTTGAAAAACGAATTTAAAAACAGTTCCATTTACCCTTTCAAACCCACCCCAAAGAAACGGTGTGTATTTGAGCAAGTCTACTTTGCAAGACCCGATAGCATCATCTACGGGAGCAATGTATATCAAACTCGAAAAAAACTAGGGAAAAGGCTAGCCGAGGAGCAACCAGCAAAAAATGCTGACATGGTTATTCCTGTACCTGATTCAGGGGTTTACGCAGCCATTGGCTATGCCGAAGCATCTCGTTTGCCATTTGAGATGGGCATCATTCGAAGCCACTATATTGGCCGAACTTTTATAGAGCCTCGTCAATCCATTCGAGATTTCGGAGTTAAATTAAAGCTCAATCCAGTGGCTGAAACCATCCATGGAAAAAGCCTTGTAGTTGTCGATGATAGTTTAGTGCGAGGAACGACTTCGAAAAAACTCATTCAGCACTTACGAAACGCTGGTGCAAGAGAAGTTCATTTGCGCATATCGGCTCCTCCCACCACTCATCCCTGTTTTTATGGGATAGATACTCCGACAAAAAAGGAACTACTAGCATCTTCCAATAGTGTTGAGGAAATTAGAAAGTTTGTAGGTGCCGATACTCTTGGCTATTTGAGTATTGAAGGACTTCTGAAAGTTGCTCAGGAAAAATCAGGCGAAGGTTTCTGCCACGCCTGTTTTTCCGGTGACTATCCCTGCTTAAACTAGTGTTTTCCAAACACTTCATACTGCTCAACATGGAATGCAGGATCTTGCTTAACCGCAATCTTTTTACCAAAACGATCCTCTAACATTGCCACATGTTTTTTCTCTTCGTTCATCATCCGTGCAACTACAGAAGGAGCCGCAAAGACCACGATATTTTTCGTATTTGAAAGAGCCTCTTTTTCAATTTCTCTAAAGATCTCAAAACAAACCGTTCGTCGGCTCTTATGATAGCCCCTGCCTTCGCAAACAGAGCAAGCTTCAGTCAAATAACGGATCAAGTCTTCATGAGTTCTCTTTCGAGTCATCTCAACAAGTCCCAACTCCGAAATTTTTAAAATATTAGTTCTCGATTTATCTTCGCTCAAAGCCTCTTGAAGGGCTTGATAAACTTTCTCGCGATTTTCCATCGACTCCATGTCGATCAAATCAAGAATGATGATTCCCCCAACATTTCTGATCCTGAGCTGATAAGCTATCTCTTTAACAGCTTCTAAGTTGGTTTTGAGAATAGTCTCTTCAAGGCTCTTTGAACCCACATACCTACCTGTATTGACGTCAATTGCAGTCAATGCTTCCGACTGATCAAAAAGCAAATATCCACCCGATTTCAACCAGACTTTTTTACCGAGTGCCCTAGAAATCTCGGCTTCTATACCATAATGTTCAAAAAGTTGAGATGGCCCCTTAAAGAGCTTCACAGCTCCTTTGAGCTGAGGCATGAACTGATCAATAAACTGAAGCACGTTTTCATGTTCTTCTGCATTATCAATTACAAAAGAATCGACTTCTTCATTAAAGAAATCACGAACCGACCTCATCGAAAGAGATAGATCTTCGTGAATAAGAGCTGGGGCTCTTTTCTTTTTAGAATCTCGTTTGATTCTCGCCCAAGTTTTTAAAAGATATTCAGCATCGGCTTTGAGATCACGGAAACTTTTTCCTTGGGCCACAGTTCTAATGATGAATCCAGCGTCTTTAGGACGAAGACGCTTTGTGAAAATATCACGAAGTCTTCTTCGTTCTCTGTCACTTTCAATTCTTCGAGAGATTCCCAAATGCTTTACAGTCGGCATTAGAACTAAATTACGTCCCGGCAAGCTGATATGGGTAGTGAGTCTAGCCCCTTTGGTTCCAATCGGAGCTTTAGCCACTTGAACTAAAATCTCCTGACCCTCTTTTAGAAGATCTTGAATGTTGGCGCTTCCGCGAGGTCTTCGTTTTTGAAATCTTCTTCCGTTTCTTGATCGTCCACCATGATGATGGGGCCGTCTCGGAGATCGTCGTCCACCTTCATTTCGGTCACGATTTCCTCGATCTCGATCATTGCGGTCGCGATTGCCGCGTCCTTGAGCTCTGTAGGGGCGTCCACGATCTCTATCCCGATCTCGATCTCTGTCCCGATTGTCATTACGATCTCTGTCACGATCACGGTCTCTGTCTCGATTTTCTCCTCGGTCTCTGTCCCTATCTCGGTCGCGATCTCTATCTCGCTCAGATCGATCCCTGTCTCTGTACTGACGAGAATCTTCCCTTCCTTGATTGTTATCTCGGCCGTAGCCCCGATCTTCGTGTGAGTCTCTGCGATACTGTCCTCGCTCCTCTCGATAGTAAGAGGACTCTCGATCACTGGGAGCCCTGTACTCATCATCGCGATTGTAATCTCGGTCTCGCCCCTGGCGATCTCTTACGTTATAAGAATCTCTACCACGATCATTTCTGGAGTCTCTTCTAGAGGACGGACGACGCCCCCGCCCCCAATTTCGACCTCTGGGCCGGCTTCCCTCTCGATTGGCTCTGGGGCTATCAATTCGATTGCCAACATTGTCATTTTCAGACTCAACTGGCGTTTCAGATTCTGAACGTTCAGCTGTGGGCTTATCAGTGACAGCCAAATTTTCACCAGGTGAAGATTCCGTGCTGCCTTCAGTTTCTCTGCCGACCGCCTCCGTAATCTCTTCAGAATCTTCTGATTTTAATTCTTGTTCATCCTCAACTTCATCTTCATCCTCTTCAAGGTCGTCCTCATCAGCATCAACATCATCTTCATCGACCTCATCCTCTAATTCCTCTGCTTCACCCTCTGCTTCATCTTCATCATCTTCTTCATCATCATCCTCTTCGGTCGTCGCAACAAGTTCCTCTGCACGCTCTTCAGGAGATTTTTCAAAGAATTCTTCAGCTTCTTCAGTAACTGGGGCTCCACCCTCGGCAGGTATCTCTGCGGGTTCAGAACTTTTTAAAGAGATTTCAGTGACATCGCGCTCCCACTTTTGTCTCCCACCTTCAGATTCAATCTCTTCATCATAGCTCTCTTTAAGGGGCTCTCCATCATCATCAGCACCCAACTCGACAGCACTCTCAGATTCTGATCCTCCACTGGAATCTTCTTCAAGAAGGTCAAAATCTCCGCCAAAAGGCTGATCAATAATATCATCCACATAAAGGAAGGCTGTTCTTTCAAGACCCAATTCTAGGAAAGCTGCTTGCATGCCGGGTAAAACACGTTTAACAACGCCTAGATAAATATTTCCTACTACGTTTTTATCTTCTTCCCGTTCAATGTGGAGACTTCGAATTTCTCCATTTTCTAAGGTGGCCACTCTCGTCTCGTAGTGGCTAAAATTAACCAAAATCTGTTTACTCATGAATCCTCATTTATCCACTTCACTTTAAGAACCCGAAAACCGGTTTACTTTAAAAAGTACAAGATCTTACCGATAACATGAGAGAAAGGGCACTTCAATCTAACTCTTCGTGCCGAAATATTTAGTTTAGGGCCGGCATAAGCCCTTCTAAAGTTAACAGGAAAAACCATAAATGATTGTATTTATTTCACTATTTATGACTGTTCTAGCAGGGGTGGCGGTCTCAGTTCTTTCACCGAGCTTATTCAATTTAGAAACATCTCTCAGCTCGGGCCCCCTTACATTGTGGCTGACTATTGTTAGGGCCTTTGGGGTTCCATTGAGCTTGCTTTTACTGCGCTTTACTAAAAACCATTATGTCCGTTTGGCCTCGGCGCTTTGGGGCACTCTACTTAGCTTCCTCACTCTAGTTGTAATTCTGAAAATATCTGGGGTGGCTCCAAGTGTGAATTTTTACGGAGTTCTGTTCGTAACTGCTGTTTTTATCTGTTCAACCAGCACAGCGATTTTCTCATGGATTGAATTGGCTCGAGTGATCAAAGAGGCTTTTGATAGATCGGAAAAAATTAAGCAACAGAAGAAACGGGAATCTTCAATTGAGGTCGAAGGAACTTACCAGACTCCGACCAATCCTTCCTGAGGGCATCACTTCAAGCTCAGAACAAACAGAGATAATATAAGGATCGAAAGACTCTATGACCAACGTCGGGCTTTTTAGCTTTAACGGTCCTGATTTAGTTGATTTCACTCGATAGACATCATCTTTCTTAAATTGTATCTCGAAGCAATTCAATCCAAACTTCATACCGAGTCCTACAGCTTTTGCGGCTGCTTCTTTTGCGCTCCAAAGAGCGATGTTGGGATCCAAAGATTTTCCGTTGGTCGCGTAAACCCCCTGATTAGCCAAATTTCTTTCAAATTCACTAGCTACTCGACTCATCACTCGGGAAGCATCTCTAGAAGCCAATTCAATATCGACTCCAACGGGACAGGGAGATAAAACGACAGCTACTATATTTTCAGTATGAGAGAGATTTACATAAAGGTCTGAAATGATTTCCCCAGAAGCCTCTACAACCTGAAGATAACCATAATTTGGCTCTGGCCGAATAAATCCCTGAATACCCAACCTTTTAAAAGCAACTGCCACAGCTGCTCGTCCAGCCCAATAGGAACGCATACGACTTGAGCTTTTACCAACTCGTTTAGGCAAACTTGAAGGAATGATCTTACTTCCGATCGATTCTAGACTTGATGCATCACAATCTTCAAAAGGAAATAAAAACAATTCAATTCCCGAAACTTTATTTACTGCGTTGTGATTCATGGCCATTTAAGTAAGAGTTTAACTATTCTTTTTAGTCTTGCCAACAACGATAAGTGTTTAAGTCTCTTTGAATTTTTGCCGAATAAACTAATGAAACCTAATTTATTCGAGAGTATTTGTTTGATTAAAAATGTAAAAAATTTAAATTTCTTTCTCGTATCTGTAATCTCTTTGTTCGTTGCAGCCAGTTCCTTTTTAGTAGCCGCTGATGATTTGCAAGATACAGGTTTAGGGGAGTTCAATGCCAATTCGGCAGAAGCAGTCAAACTAGACAAATTTAAACAGTCCGCAAAAAGAATTTTAATGAATAAACTGAGCATGCCCGACGGTGGCAATGCCAAAATTCATGTTTTGAGACCGATCAACTACACTGACCTCAAGTCGATAGAACCCCTTCGAAATACGATCCAATCATCTATTGAAAAGTATGACCCATCTATCAGTGTCTCAAAGACAGACCAAACTCTTCCTAGTCTGACACTAGAATCATTCCGCTTAGCCGTGGCTAAACTAAACACAGAAATCATCATTGTTGAGATTCTAAACGCAAGCAACTTTGAAATGTATCTTTACGATAAACGAACCCCAACGCAAATCTACGCACATACAGAACCTCTTTCAAGTGCCGCAAGATATGACCTTACGACCGAGGCTGCAAATTACTATACGAAGCTTTTGATCCGAAGAACCATGTACCGATACATTAAAAATCTCTATTATGAGATGCCTAGAGATGACTCTCCTCCAATTTTACAGTCTGAAATACCGAGATACATTGCGAGTGCCGCATCTCTTGAAGTGGTAAACAGAGAAGCAGATAGCAACTTTTATTTATCTGCAGGCCTCGGCGCTGCAATTTCGCGCGGAAAAGAGGGGAAGTTTTGGAATTCCAATTTGATCTCAGGACAAATCGCGGTGAGAATTTATGACAAACTTTATCTCGAAGGTTCTCTCAATATGTTTGCTTACAATGCCATTACTGGATCGCTAAAATATCTGTTTTACGATCGAAACAAATCTTTTCGCCTAATGGCTGGAATTGGTGGCAGCTACTTCCTATATGACCGACAAGTTTTAAATTGGGATCAAACTAATGGTGGATTGCAACAGAACTATTATATTGTTCCTAGTATCTCAGCAATGCTACCGATCTCTCACGTCTATTTAAAAGCAGAAGCACAACTATTCATCCCATACCGGGCAAGTAGCCGCTATGTATTTGCAATTTTACCTGGAGTTTTAGTGATGTTTTAGATGAAGATGATAAGCCCAAGACCCTGCGTTAATACCATCCGATCAAAACCGTAGAAATTAGCTCTTAGCTCGGCTTTGATACCAACTTCCACGACAGGAATTAAAACACCCAAAGTACCGAAGCCCATTTGTTTCATTCCACCTAAACGGCCATAACTCTCAGCCTCACTTGGACCTTGAGACAGTCGAACTGAACTTATTTCAGTCCCTACTCCGGCCCCAAAAAAAGGCCACATCGAAAACTTTTCGGGTCTCCAAATATATCGATATCCAGCAAAGATGTTGCTTACAGCTGAAGCTTCAAGCCCTAATTCAAAGGCATGACCCCCCTTGGTCACATAGCCCAATGATAGCCCCTGCATCCCTGAAGTATATTTTGTGAATTTTCTTGGACCATTCTGCATCTGATAAATAGCACTGAACCCCATAAGGTGATTCATATAGATGCGATTGAAATCAAACTTGCCTGTCGTGTTTACGATAGTTGAGAGGATTGCCCTACGAACATACTGCTCACTGCGAATACCTTCTTGATTATCAATGAAGGAATCTTCATTCTGAAAATCAATGCCACTATCATCTTCTTGTTGAATTTTTTTATCTTCTAGATCGGAATCAATATCACGTGGAGAATCTTGATCCGCCGCCGAGGAGACCGGGTATTCTGTTTGAAAATATTCTTCCAACTCTTCTTGCTCGGAAGAAGTAAACTTGTCGACTTGAGGAGCTCCGTTAGGCTCAACTTTGAATGCTGCGCCAGACTCTCGAATCCGTCCCTCTGCCCTAAATTCAGATCCTTTTTCAACTAAAAGAGTATTTCCAAGATCGAGATTCGAACTTATCTCTACTTTACCCTCACTGACAGCCACTCGCTCTGCTAATAAACCCGAAGGGTCTTGCTGCCAAGTCACATAAAATTCGGTTCCTCTCACACCCAAAGTCGATGTCGGCGTATTCAATTTAAATTCACGGTTTTGATTTTTCTTATCCTTGGAAACTTTAACCCTGACTATTCCGTACTGAAGCGCAAGATTAATTCTCACGGAGTCTTGAACATTTTCACAAGCGCTTAATGTGAGCTCGGTATTGTCTCCAATCTCTAACTCTGATCGATCTCGAAGTGTGAGCAGAATTCGAGAATTTTCCCCAGTTCGAATTTGCGAACCTTGATTAAGCTTCTCGCCGTTAGCGATTGCGTAGCCTTGATTGTAACTAACCATTCCGACAACCCCCGCAACTCTCGCGCAGGGTTCCCCAACTTCGGCCAAAGCACTCGACATTGCGAGCCATGTAAAGAGGAAATAAACTGAAATATGAGAGAGTTTTTGATTGGGCATCTTTATAAGGATAACCAAAAAATGGAGGTCTATCCACACTCTTCCGAAGTATTCAATGACTCAGCGGGCGAGATATCAATAACTTCGGGCGAAAATGACTCTTCCTTGTGATGGCGCTTTGCAGTAAATGCAAGAACCTGCTTCTTTGATCTGTGTGAAAGGCACGCAGCGAATGGTCGCTTTAGTTTCCTCTTTAACTTGAGCTTCACACTTAGCATTACCACACCAGTGCATTTGATAAAATCCGGACTCGGCTTCAATTCTCTCCTGAAACTTTGAATAATCGTTTTCGATGTGGGTATTGCTTTCCAGAAATTTAGCAGCTCTATCGTAAAGACGTTTTTGAAGAGCGTCTAAAACTTCAAGTGTTTTAGTTTTGATATCACCGAGTTTAACTTGGAGTTTCTCGCCCACCCTCGGAGCAAATACACACAATTCATTAGCAAGATCTCTAGGACCAACTTCAACTCTCAATGGAATTCCAGCAACTTCCCACTCATTAAATTTATAACCAGCACTTTGACCTTCTCGATCGTCAATTTCAACAGTGACACCCAAGCCTCTCATAACAGATTGAATCTGCTGACAAGCTTTGAGAACTTCAGAGTTGTCCTTATTTTTTTGAGTAATAGGAACTATCATGACTTGAGTTGGAGCAGCTTTTGGAGGCAAAACAAGCCCTTGATCATCACTGTGAGTCATAATCAAAGCACCAATCACTCGGGTCGTAAGTCCCCACGAAGTCTGATAAACATATTGAAGCTGCCCGTTTCTGTCCTGAAACTTTATATCAAAGGCTTTCGCGAACTTGTTCCCGAAATAATGAGAAGTGCAGCCCTGCAGTGCTTTTTTATCCTGCATCATAAGTTCAAGGCAGAATGTTTGCTCAGCACCCGCAAACTTCTCACTCGCAGTTTTTTCGCCTGGAACGACAGGGATCGCAAAAATATTCATCAAAAACTGTTTATAAATGTCGAGCATTTTAAAGGTCTCTTTGCGAGCTTCGTCTTCAGTTTCATGGCAGGTGTGTCCTTCTTGCCACAAAAACTCCATCGTTCTCAAAAATGGCTTCGTGCGCATCTCCCATCGAACCACATTAGCCCATTGGTTAATTAAAACGGGAAGGTCTCGATAACTAGAGATCCACTTTGAGTACATTGCATTGATAATTGTTTCTGATGTGGGCCTCACAACAAGAGGCTCCTCAAGCTTTTTGCCGCCCCCGTGAGTTACAACAGCTAGTTGAGGAGCAAACCCCTCAACATGATCTTTCTCTTTGTTAATAAAACTTTCAGGAATGAACATTGGAAAGTAGGCATTTTTATGGCCTGTTTCTTTAAATCGTCGGTCGAGTTCTCTTTGAACCACTTCCCAAATTGCATACCCCTGAGGTCTCAAAACCATACAGCCTCTCACCGGGCTGTAATCGGCCAACTTTGCATGGGTGATTACGTCGGAGTACCACTGTGAAAAATCCTCACCGCGAGGAGTAATTCTTTGTGCCATATTTACATTCTTTCAATTTCGCTCATGAGATAATCGAGCATTTCAGATTCTGGAACTTTCTTGATGGCTTTGCCCTTTTTGTAGACGAGACCTTCGCCTTTACCCCCAGCTATTCCGATATCTGCTTCCATGGATTCCCCGGGACCATTCACGACACAGCCCATTACTGCAATTTTAATATTTTTCTTAAGTCCAAGAGCTCGCCGCTCGACTTCCTCTGCTAATTTGTAGACATCAATGTCTGCCCGACCACAACTGGGACAAGAAATAATTTCTGGAGCATCGTTTTTTAGACCGAGAGATTTCAAAATATAAATACCAGCAGTTATCTCATCTACAGGATCACAACTTAATGAAACACGGATTGTGTCTCCTATTCCCGCAAGCAATAAACTTCCGATACCCACTGCAGATTTAATTGACCCATAATTTTTCGTTCCTGCTTCAGTGACGCCAAGATGAAGTGGAGCTTCGGTTTTCTCCGAAAGCATGGAATATGCTCGGTAGTTCGACCTTACATCCGATGACTTGATCGACACCTTAAAATTAAAGAAATTTTGTTTCTCCACGAGTTCAATCGCGTTGAGAGCACTTTCAACCAAGGCTTCGGGAGTGGGATGACCATATTTTTTTAAAAGAGGTTTTTCCAATGAACCGGCATTGACACCAATTCTTACCGCTTTCCCCATATCTTGGGCCATTTTGATGACTTCAACGGTTTTCCATTCGGCACCAATGTTTCCCGGATTGATTCGAACACAAGCAATATTGTGCTTCATCGCCTCAAGTGCCATCTTATAGTCAAAATGAATATCCGCAATCACTGGAATGTGAACTTGTCTGAGTACATCCGGCAAAGCATCTGCAGATTCTTGATTGTTTACCGTGACACGAACCAACTCACACCCAGCAGCTTCCAGCGCGTGAATCTGTTTTACCACTTCAACGACATCATCTGTCTTGGGTGTCGTCATGGACTGAACTCGAACAGGATTGTTTCCTCCTATCTTCACTCCACCAACATTGATTTCTCTAGTTTTTCGACGATTAGATTGTTCAGTTGTTATCATAATCTTCCCCGTTAATTAGTAGTGTTGGGTTCAATTCCATAGACTTTCATTTTTTTATGAAGGTGACTTCTCTCAACCCCAATCGTATTGGCGGTTTTAGATATGTTGCCACCGTTTTCATTGAGCATCTTCATAATAAACTGCTTTTCAAAAACAGCTCTTGCCGACCTCAATGTTTTGTCCTCACCCGAACATAACTCTTGATTGGAAATTGAATCAAAGTCCTCGAAATCAATATCATCAATGGTCTCTGTTCTGGATAAAATACAGGCTCTCTCCACCCAGTTTTTTAACTCCCTTACATTACCCGGCCAGGGGTACGATGCCAACATTTCGAGAGTCTTTTCTCCAATTTTTTTCACTTTTCCCCTGGAATAACGATTCATGAAATGCTGTATCAATTCTGGAATATCTTCTTTGCGGTCTCTTAGGGGCGCTACATAAATCGGAATAACGTTCAGTCGATAAAAGAGATCTTCCCGAAACTCCCCATCTTTTATAGCTTTCTTTAAATCTTTGTTAGTTGCAGCTATGACTCTTAAGTCCAAATCTATTGCCTCATCTCCACCCACTCGATGAATTGTGCACTCCTGAAGGGCTCTTAGGATTTTAGCCTGCATCTTAAGGCCCATATCTCCCACTTCATCTAAAAACAAAGTTCCACCATTGGCCTGTTCAAACTTTCCAATTTTTCTGTCATGGGCACCCGTGAAAGAGCCCTTTTCATGACCAAATAGTTCACTTTCAATGAGGTCTTCGGGAATCGCAGCACAATTGACTGCAACAAATCTACCTGAGCAGCGCGGACTCCCATAATGGAGCGCCCTAGCCACCAATTCTTTTCCAGTTCCGTTTTCGCCCTGCAACATAACCCAACCATTTGATGGAGCAGTCACCTCGATGAGCCGTTTCAGCTTCACCATGGCTGAACTTTTTCCATTCAAAAAGTCTTCGTCGCACAACTCCCTCTTCAAATACTCATTTTCGTCTTTAAGTTCTTTCAGAGCAAAGAGATGACTTAAAAGAAGCAATAATTTATCAAAGTGAATGGGTTTTTCTAAAAAATCGAAAGCTCCAAGCTTGATAGTTTTAACTGCTGTCTCAACAGTAGCGTGACCGGACATCATAACAACCGGAGTAGATGGCTGGAGTTTTTTTATTTTTTCTAGAACTGCTACACCATCATCACCGGGCATCCAGATATCCAACAAAACTGCATCTGGATTAAACTTCTTTAGCTTCTGCAAACCGATTGAGCCGCTCTTGGCAGTTTCAACAATAAACTTTTCATCCTCAAGTACTCCCTTGAGGGTAGTTAATATGTTTTCCTCATCATCAATAACTAATATTTTCTTTAACACCATGGCTCACTCTCCAAACCGGTCGTTTCTCTCAAAGGCTTCATCGAATCGATAGCCACATTCTCTTTAACCTGAATCTCCTCAGGAAACTCAATAACAAATCTTGTTCCTCTTAGCTCTTGTGGTTCAGCCCGAACAATTCCACCGTGATCTGCTACTATTCTTTTAACAATTGCGAGCCCTAATCCCGTTCCACCTTCTTTGGTTGAAAAATAAGGCTCAAACAACTGCTCTAATCCACTGGGATCGATACCGCATCCTTCGTCGCTTACCGAAAGCCGACATATTTGACCGCTTGAAATCAACTCGGTCTGAATTTTAATGAGCCCCTCGTGGTTCATCGCAGCCACCGCATTATCAAACAGATTAATTAAGACTCGCTTCAGTTGAGACCGGTCCAATTGCATTTTCGGAACGATGGGTGCTAACTCTAGGTCAAATTGAATCGATTCATGCGCAGCTTTAAACAGGTTGACCGCCTCGATAACGATGTCGTTTAGATCTTCAATCCTTTTCTGGATCTCTGGCAATCTCGCAAAAGAGGAAAACTCATTTACCAATGTTTTTAAGGCATCCACTTCTTTTAAAATGATCTCGGTAGACTCTCCAAAGGTCCCGTCATCGTCAATTTTGTCTAAGTACCTTCTCCTCAGTCTTTGAACCGAGAGTTGAATGGGCGTGAGGGGATTTTTAATTTCATGAGCAATTCTTTTCGCTACTTCTCGCCAAGCACTCATCCTCTCCATTTGCTGTATCTCAGTTACGTCATCGAAAACAGCGACGACACCTATTTGCTTTTTATTTTCATCACGAAGCACACTCAATGTGACGATCAAATTGACCCATTGGCTTTTTGCATTTTGAATTCTAATTTCTCTTCGAAGAGATTTGGCAGTACCATAAACACCTCTGAGCAGATCCCTAAACTCATCTCGATGAGATTCAGGAACAAGTGCCCAATAAGGTTGTCCAATCATCTCACTAGCCGAGGTCTTCAAGAGCTGAGAGGCCGCAGGATTAATCATCGAAATTCTTCCTTGCTCATCAAGAGATACAACACCCGACTGAACATTTTCTAATAAGACCTCAATATATTTTCTTCTGTGCTCAATCTCTTGATTGGATTTTTGCAATCGAGAGTGGGTAACTTCAATATCTCTCTTATTTTCCCTGAGCTCTTTGGTCATGCTATTAAAGGAGTCTACTAATTTAGCGAGTTCATCTCCACCCGTCAGATTAATGTGATAATCCAAATTTCCTCGAGCCACTTCGCCCGTTCCCTTAACTAGCTCTTCGATGGGCCCCGTCAGGCGGCGAGCCACGTAAAATCCGGTCCATGTAGCGGCGAACAAAATCAACAATGTCACCATAGACAGAATAAAAAAGTAAGTCGACTTGATGGGGTAGTTCAAAGGATTATCAAGTTTGTAATCCGCATAAGTCATGTGAATATCGGCCAATTGGCTTGCAAGTTTCATGGGAATAAAATCATCCACAAAAAGTACACCACGACCCGGCCCCAAAAAAACTCCGCACCGAACCAGTTCCCCCTCGCCCACATTTTGAATTTTGCAATCATTGGACCCTGCAAAAACTCTCTTCAATGTCTCCAAACTGGCTAAAGGTATGTCATGGGTTCGCTCAGGTGAAATAGCAGCCGTTCGCCCTGAAAAAGGAGATGAATAGTACTCAATAGCGTCAAGGCCATAGTCATTCCTTGCACGCTGAAGTTTCTGGTAAAATTTATGACCCCCAAGAGAATTTCCCTCAAGGCTACCAGCAATTTTTCTTGCAAAATGGGAGGCGTTTTTTTCGGTGGTTTGATAATAATTCTGCACAACTTCAATACTTCGCTGCAGGGTTGCTTCTACTTTGATGTTAAACCATTTATCAAAACTGCTTTTGATATATAAAGCAGAAGTAGTGAAGAGAAAAAGGGTCGGTATCGTTGCGAAAAGCAAAAAACTCACCACCAACCTCGTTTTGAGTCTTGAACCTAAACGCCCCCGACGATCGTCTAGGATCATTTTAAGAGCATTTCGAAAAACCAAAAACAACAACACCATTACCAACAGGATGTTGAGGTTCATTAACCCAAAGAAAAAAATGCTATTAACAAAAGGCAGCTTTGAAGAGAGTTTCAGTAAGTGAACTTCTATTGCAGTAAAAATAATGATCGTAACGAAAACCCCAGCGGCGATAACCTTTTCCCGGCTTCGGCGCTTCAACTCATGGGTTTCTTTGGGTGAATACATATGTCCGGCACTCTATTTCAAAAGGGCAAAAAAGACACGGTCCAAATGTGTTATTTTTAACTCACTTTTAGACTTTGGACTTTCACGGATTTAGGCTAGAGTAGCGCGTCAAAACCATGATTTACGCTGATTACAATGCTACAACTCCCCTGTCTGACGGGGCCAAGGCCTGGATGATAAAGTCCCAAGAACTTTGGGGCAACCCTTCATCCAGTCACAGGTATGGCCGTAAAGCACTGGAATTGTTAAATAATGCAAGAGAGCAAGTTGCTTCCATGTTAGCCGTGAATCCGAATGACGTCGTTTTTACTTCGGGAGGAAGTGAAGCCAATACGATGGCCCTTTTGGGAACCGCTTTAGATTTCGGCCCCGGCTTTAAACTACTCACCTCAAAAGTTGAGCATTCTTCAATTCGAGACACCCTACCCCTCATCACAAAAATGGGCGGAACCGTTAAGTTTTTATCAGTCGACCCCAATGGACAAATTAACCTCAACGAACTTAGAGAAATGCTGGCCGATTTCAAACCTCACCTTGTTTCATTGATGACAGCGAACAATGAAACTGGAGTTGTTTTTCCTGTTCCTCAGGTTCTTGATCTCTGTGAAGAACACTCCTCAATGCTTCATACCGATGCAGTCCAGGGGCTAGGAAAACTAGATCCCTCTTTTTATCGAGGAGCTCATTTAGTTTCTATCTCTGCCCATAAAATTTACGGTCCCAAAGGGGTCGGAGCTTTGGTGATCCGAAAAGGAACCAAGCTGACTTCTACCCACTACGGCGGCTCTCAAGAGATCAAGCGACGTGGTGGAACCGAAAATGTCATTGGGATTGCAGGCTTTGGTGGGGCAGTTGAAGAGTTCATGAGGCTAGAAAGACCCTCAGATTTAAAATCAATTCGTGACCATTTTGAGTCCTTAATGGGTCGAGGCATGGATGGAATATCTATTCAGGGAGTAAAAGAGCCAAGAATTCCGAATACTTCAAATATTCGGTTCCATGGTATTGCTTCCGAAGTCATTCTTGGGGCTCTGGACCTCGATGGTATTTTTGTCTCGGCGGGGTCAGCTTGTTCGTCTGGATCGATCTCGCCTAGTCATGTTCTACTAGCGATGGGCCTTTCTGAGCAGGCTGCGAGAGAATGTGTTCGTTTTAGCTGGGGACGAAGTACTAACTTAAATTCAGTTGAGGAAGTAGCGCAAACAGTGATAGCTCATGTGGCGAGAATTCGAGCCAGAAACGAGCTTAAAAGCTCATCGCATTAGGTTACATTAGTGAAATCAATGATTCAAAATCAACTACCCAAAAAAGGCGCCAAAGTCGTTGTCGCGATGAGTGGCGGAGTCGATAGTAGTGTCGCTGCGGGCTGGCTTTCCAAAAATGGGTACAACGTCATTGGAATTTCACTGCAGCTCCATGACATGGCTGAGAAGGTCGATAATGAATTTGGCACATGTTGCAGCCTCAGTGACATCAACGACGCTAGAAGAGTCGCTGAAGCTTTAGACATCCCTTTTTATGTTAACGACATGGAAACTGCATTTAATGAAGCAGTTATCGAAGACTTTGTGCAAGAATACTTAAATGGCCGAACTCCTAATCCCTGTGTTCGTTGCAACGAAAAAGTGAAATTCAAAAAACTTATGGACTGGGCTTTAGATCTCGGAGCCGACTTCTTAGCAACTGGCCACTACGCGACTATTCAATGGAATGCTCAACAGACCCGACACGAACTTCATAAAGGTGGTGATGACGGAAAAGATCAATCCTACTTTCTATTTACAATGAAAGAATCGGATTTAGCTAAAACTCTATTTCCAGTGGGTAACTTTGAAAAGCCCGTTGTCAGAGCGCTTGCTCAAGAATACGGTTTAAGAGTTGCTAACAAACCAGATAGCCAAGAGATCTGCTTTGTTCAGGGGAAAAGCTACAAAGATTTCATTGAAGAAAGAGTTCCAGAGGAAGTGTTGCGACCGGGAAACTTTGTCGATGCAAGCGGAAAAGTACTGGGCCAGCACTCTGGCCTGCACCAATACACGGTAGGGCAACGAAAAGGTATCCATTTAAACTCCTTAGAGCCGCTTTACGTTCTAGCTTTAAATGCAAAATCCAATGAGGTCATCGTTGGCCCGGAAACTTCTTTGTTTAGAAAAACTGCTCTAGTTAAAAATGTATCCTGGATTAATGAATTTGAACTGGGTACACCTTTAAAAGCAAAAGCTAAAATCAGATATAGAAGCAAGGAAAGCCCCGTAGAAATTAATCGCATCAATGAAGACGCAGTCGAAGTTAAGTTTGAAGTTCCCCAACGCGCCATTACTCCTGGACAAGCGATGGTGTTTTACGATGGAACGAGAACTTTGGGCGGCGGTTGGATAGAAAGCCTATCGGTACACTAATGCGGATTGCGATTAAAACTTTTGGTTGTAAAGCAAACAGCACCGATAGCGATGCTTTGTTTTTGGAAGCCAAAAGACGGGGCTATGAAATTGTTGATGAAAATGCTTCGGCAGACGCTTATGTGATCAATACATGTACTGTGACTGAAAATGCAGACCGAGATGCAAGACATCAAGCCAACAGATTCAAACGACAGAATCAAGGTGCATTGGTTGCTATGGTCGGATGCTATGCCCAAGTAGCTAAAGACTCCCTCGTACAACTACCTGAAGTCGATTTTGTTGTCGGCACTGCTAACAAATTTAAAGTTCTAGATCATTTTGAAAGAGCCTTTAAAAATGAATTTTTATCAAAAGATCAAGTAGAGCCAGCTAAAGGATTTCTTCCAGAGCAATTTCCCGGATCTCGTTATGCCAGAGCTACTATCAAAGTTCAGGATGGATGTAATTATCGATGTAGCTTTTGTATTATCCCGGAAGCAAGGGGACGAAGTCGCAGCCTCCCCATCGACATCATTGAGAACCAAGTCGTTCAAGCTTACCGAGAAGGCTTTAAGGAAGTTGTCCTAACTGGCATTCATTTGGCCCACTATGGTTGGGACCAAAACACGGATCTCGTCGAGCTTGTAAAGCGGCTTTTAAAAATTGATGGCCCGAGAGTACGTTTAAGCTCACTCGATCCATTCGAAATTCCCGCAGAGCTTTTAGAACTATTCAAAACCCATGAAAAGTTTTGCCCCCACTTTCATATCGCTCTTCAAAGCGGTAGCGATTCAGTTTTGAGTGGAATGCGAAGAATTTATCAAGCAAAAGAGTTTGTGGAGATCACTCACAAAATCAACTCCCTCCGCCCAGACACTTTTATTGGAGTCGATGTCATTGTTGGATTTCCAGGTGAAGGTGAAAAAGAATTTCAAGAGACTATCGATTGCCTAAACCAATCTTATTGGACCAAACTCCATGTGTTTTCTTTCTCCGCTAGAAAAGGAACAAGTGCTGCATCGTTCGATAGAAAGGTTCCAGACAATATTATTGCAGAACGCTCGGAAGTTTTGAGAAAGCTTAGCGACAAAACCTATCTAAACTTCATGAATAGCCAAATTGGAAAAACCAAAAAAGTCATTCTTGAACGTCCGTCCAAAAAACATCCAAATGTTTGGCTTGGCCATACTGACAACTATTTATCGACTTATACATTGATCAATCCCGCTCACGCAAAGATGGAAGTAACTTGCGAAGTATTCAAAATAGATGGGGACAGGGTTTGGACAACATTGAAATAGCGGCCGGAGAATCTTCTCCGACCGCCAATCAAGTTTTTAGCTTTTTTTATCTTTTGCAGGCTGAGTGAGCTCTATCTCAAGAGCAACATCTACAACTTCACCTAAAGCTAAACCGCCATTATCTAAAATTTTGTTCCAAGTAACTCCAAAGTCTTTTCTATTGATTTTGGTAGTCCCCGATAGACCTCTTCTTATTTTGCCGAATGGATCTTTTAGAGCAGGTGTAAGTTCTCCCTCAATCGTAACCTCTTTGGTAACGCCTCTCATCGTCAACTCTCCGACTAAAATCACCCTTTCCGCATCCCCTGGAGTAATGCTTTTTGTCTTAAATGATGCTTTTGGGAACTTCTTCACGTCAAAGAAATCGGAAGCTTTTAAATGGTTGTCTCTATCAACGTTGTTGGTATTAATGGTGTTCATATCCAAAGTCCCTTCCAAGGACATTTTCTTAGGATCCTTATCATCAACGATTAGTTTTCCACTCATACCTGTAATTTCGCCACTTACATTAGAAACAGTTAAATGCCGAATTTTGAACCGTGCCGATGCATGGGCACTATCAATGTCCCACTGCGCCGCAAAAACAAAATTGGTGACCAAAAGGCCTAAGAACCATTGAAACTTCATATTGTTTCCTTTCTTAATAATTTTTTTAAAAAAAAATTGTACCGAGAGTGGCAAGAGATTGCAAATGAGTGCACCAGTGACTATTTTAAGGCCACTCTATTTGTGAGATAATTTTTTAAAAGGAGAGTCCATGTCACGCATTTTTAGTTTTTTCATATTCTTAATTTTGGCTACATCTTGTTCAAACCAACCTGTTGCAGAGAGCTCTAACTCTTCATGCAACTCAGGTGACTGTATTAAGAACCTGAACAAATTGGCATCACCCGAGACCCAAGCAAAGACGCCCAAGGGGAAAGCCCCATTGAAAAAATCGAACTAGGTTTTAGGTGTGTGGTTCGGTAGGACATATGAGCGAATCAACTGTCGATGCTGTAGGAAAGAGCTCTGCTATTTTGGCCGCAGTTGAAGTGGGATTGGGTAGTTTACTTCATGGTCTCCACGTGCCTTTTGCTGGTAAATTGCTCTCGCTGAATCAAACTTTTCTCCTCTCTTGGTTTTCAAGAGTTTATCCTAATTCCGATCGAGGCTTTGCTTCCAAGATCTCAAGCATTACGGCCCTGCTAAAATCTCTATCTCCCATGGGGAAAAAACTGACTCCCATGCTGGGAATCAGTAGCCAGGGGGTTCTTTTCTCAATTGGGGTTTTCTTTTTTGGAAACACCCTTCTAGGTTCTCTAGTGGGAAGTGTAATTGCTGGAACTTGGGCATTCATTCAGCCCGTTCTTATCTACTTTTTAATTTACGGAAAAACCCTATTCAAAATTGTCGATTTTTATGTCACGGCTGCCAACAAATGGTTTCCAACCAACCCTCACAATTTAATTCGAGCGATCTGCTTTCTTATCGCAGTAAAGCTCTCGCTTCACGCTTTACTGGCTATGTTGGCCTGGACAATGAAAACCGAGAAAATTGAATCTTATATTTTTCGAATCACGCAAAGCCGACAAAAAAGCTCGGCCCGCCAACCCCAAAGCACTTTTAGAGGTATCAAGTCCGACCTTACACAACCCTTTTTTCTATTTTCGTTGATTCTAACCTTGGTCTTTCTTATTTTTTCAGAAAGCGATAAGAAAGTTATCATTATTGGCATTTTACGACCTCTGGCGACCGCTTTTTTATGCTTTCTTTGTGTTCGTATTTTGCCTTTGGAAAAGATAAAATCGCAATCTCTTCAAAAAGCTATAAAGTATTTGAAAGGATATCAACAGTGACCTGGGTGGGAAAAAGTGCCCTTCGTAAAGAAGGTGAAAAAAAGCTACGAGGTGAAGCGAAATATATTGATGATATCAGCCTACCCAATATGATCTACGGCATTACAATTCGCAGTCCTATTGCCCGTGGATTATTAAAAAAAATTGAGTATCTCCCCGGAATCGACTGGAAATCGATCATTAAAGTGACTGCCAAGGACATTCCCGGAAAAAACTACGTAGCTCTTATTGAAAAAGATCAGCCGTACCTAGCAGAGGAGAGGATCAACCATCCGGAAGAGCCCGTCTTACTCCTAGCCCATCCTGATAAGAATTTGCTCGAAAAAGCTAGAAAGCTAGTCAAACTTCACATCGAACCTCTACCTGCCATTTATCGTCTTGAGGACGCTTTGAATCGTACTGAAATTATTTGGGGCCAAGACAACGTATTAAAAAGCTACGCGATTGATCGAGGAGATATTGAGAAAGCTTTTAAGTCAGCTGCTCATGTCATCGAAGGAACCTACTTCACTGGTGCGCAAGAGCAACTTTACATCGAAACCAATGGAGTCATTGCGACCGCAAGTAAAAAAGAGGGAATTGCTGTTTGGGGTTCGATGCAGTGTCCTTATTATGTTCACAAAGCGCTTGTTCCCCTTTTTGGGCTCCCCCCTGAAAAAGTTAGAGTCATTCAAATGGAAACCGGAGGAGGATTTGGAGGCAAAGAAGAATATCCCTCAGTGATTTCCGGACATGCAGCTTTGTTAGCTTGGAAATCAAAACGCCCAGTCAAAATGATCTACGATCGAATGGAAGACATGGTCGCTACGACTAAACGACACCCTTCTAAAACTCAGATTCGAACAGCTTTTGACAAGAATTATAAGCTACTAGGTCTCGATATTGACTTCACTATTGATGGTGGAGCTTATGCCACTTTATCTTCAGTGGTTTTATCTCGCGGCACACTCCATGCTTCGGGCCCCTACTTTTCGCCGAGCATTCGAATCCATAGTCGGGCTGTTGCAACAAACACACCTCCACATGGAGCCTTCCGTGGATTTGGCGCTCCTCAGAGTCTGTTTGCAATAGAGAAACACATGGACTTATGTGCCAATCAACTCGAACTGGATCCCGTTGTTCTAAGAAAAAATAACTTAGTCAAACACGGCCAGACCCTAGGCTGTGGTCAAGTCGTCAAAGAAAACTTGAAATTAGAAACAGTTTTGGACAAAGCTCTTATTGCCAGTGATTTTCACAAAAAAAGAAAAGCGTTTGCAAAGAAGAACAAAAGCAACCCTATAAAAAAGGGAATCGGTCTTGCAGTATTCATGCATGGAGCAGGATTCACAGGGTCGGGAGAAACATTTTTGGCTTCCATAGCTGCGGTCAAAGCGACAGCGGAGGGAAAGATTCAGGTTCTAACTTCCAATACTGAGATCGGACAGGGAACAAATACAGTTTTCTCTCAAATGGCTGCTGACGCTCTACAAATTGATTTCACAGACATTGAAATCGCACAGCCCGATACGGCCTTTGTTCCCAACAGTGGTCCTACAGTAGCCTCAAGAACGACGATGATTGTTGGAAAACTGGTCGAGCTTGCAGCTCTGGACCTGAAACAAAAACTAATCTCAGCGCAACTACTCAAAGAAAAGCACACAAGAAAAGATTTTTTAAGTGCCTGTAAAAAATATCTAAAAAAATTGGGCGAACTGAAAGGTTTTTCGCAGTATAAAGCCCCACCCAACGTAGTTTGGGATGACCAGAAATACCAGGGAGATGCCTATGGCACTTATGCCTGGGCCACTTATATTGCTGAAACAACAACTGACACTCGAACTTTCGAGACCAAAGTTGAAAAATTTTGGGCTTTTCAAGAGGTAGGAAAAGTCATCAATCCAAATCTCGCTCGGGGCCAAATCATCGGGGGTGTGGCCCAAGGAATCGGTTACGCTCTTTACGAAGATGTTGTCTGGAAAGATGGAAAAATGGCCAATAATAAAATGAGTAACTACATTATGCCTACGACTCTCGATATACCGGAGATCGAAGTCGAATTCATGGAGCTACCTTATGAATTTGGCGGTGGTGGTTCAAAGGGCATTGGAGAGCTACCCCTCGATGGGCCCGCACCAGCGATTTTAAACGCAATGGAAAATGCGTTGGGACTTGAACTGAACCAAATTCCTATGACCCCAGAACGTCTTTTAAATCGCTTGGAGCAAACTCGCTCATGAAAAAGCTTAAACTGCTAGTTAATAGCAAAACCTTCACAGTCGATTGTCATCCGTTCGCTAGACTCCTCGATGTTCTCAGAGAGGAGCTAAAATTAACAGGAACGAAAGAAGGCTGTGGCGAAGGAGAGTGTGGAGCTTGCTCGGTGATTATGGATGGAAAGTTAGTCAATAGCTGTTTAGTTCCTGCTTTACAGGCCCATAACAAAAAAATTCTCACCGTAGAGGGACTTTCAAACAAATCAATGAGCCCCCTTCAAAAAGCCTTTATCCAATGTGGGGGGGCACAATGTGGGATTTGCACACCTGGAATGCTGATCGCAGCTCATGCTATGAAAACAAGGAAAAAGAATCCATCAAAAGAAGATATTCGTGAGGGCTTGAGCGGCAATCTCTGCCGTTGTACCGGATATTCCCAAATTATTGAGAGCGTTCAAAAATGCGGGGAACGCTCATGAGGGGCTATTTACCCGATTACGATTTAAGCTCAGCCGAAAATCTGATAGAAGCCTTCGGAAAACTCGCAGAGGGAGAAAAGCCTTTTGCTGGCGGAACAGATATCATGGTGTTAATGGACGCTGGAGTTCTCCCCGCAGGACGCTATTTTGATATTTCAAAACTGAAAGAGCTAGGTGGAATCAAAGTGCTCAAGGACCAAGTTTCGCTGGGGGCCCTAGCCACTTATTCTGAGGTACGAAACCATAAAACCATTCAAAAACACTTTCCGATTTTAGTTGAAAGCGCGAAAGAGGTCGGAGCTATTGCCATACAAAATCGAGGTACGGTCGGAGGTAACATTGCCAACGCTTCCCCAGCTGCTGATTTTCCACCGTGTCTCTTGGTTTACGAGGCAAAAATCAATCTCATCTCCTCATCCGGATTAAGAACTCTGGATTACACTCAATTTCACCTTGGATATAAGAAATCTGAAATTCGCCCTGACGAACTCATACAATCTGTTTTGCTAGAGCCTCGATTCCTAGACTACCACCACTTCTGGAGAAAAGTCGGTAGCCGGCAAGCTCAAGCAATCTCGAAAACCATGGTAGCTGCCATTGCTAAAGTGAATAGAAGAAAAATTGAGGACATCAAAATCGCTTTCGGTAGCGTTGCCCCAACGGCCGTAAGATGCCGAAAAGTCGAATCTTTCCTTTTAGGTAAAAAGCTAACTTCGGAAGTGATTCTTGAAGCGAAAAATATTTTAACTAAGGATATTCAACCTATAGATGATATACGCTCAACCGGAAAATACCGCCTCATAGCATCACAAAATGTGCTAGAAGAGTTTTTATGTGGGATTGGGTAGGACAAATTGACCAACTAAAAAAGCAATCAAAGCCAGTTTGTATGATAACCGTTGCAGGGGTCGAAGGTTCAGCTCCCCGTGAAATTGGCGCAAAGATGCTCGTCCTTGAGGATGGGGCTTTTTGGGGCACGATCGGAGGGGGAAACTTGGAGTTCTTGGCTATCCACGAAGCCAAAAAGCAACTTCAACAGGGAACTTCGGAAAAAATTCGTTTTCCGCTTGGAGCAAAAACTGGGCAGTGTTGCGGAGGGGTCGTGGAATTGCTTTTTGAGTCGATGAACACAGGTCCTCAGCTCTACTTATTTGGCGCTGGACATGTGGGTCAGGCCATCGCCCGAGCATTAAACGAATCGGTATTTACGGTTCATGCTATCGATGAAAGAGATGAGTGGCTTTCTCAAATGCCTCAAGGAATTATTAGGCACTCGACCGAACCGGAAACATTTATTTCAAACACTCATTTCAACCCTGCTCGAACTTATTGCGTAGTTCTCACTCATCGTCACGATTTAGACGAACAGCTCATTCGACTTCTTATCGACAAAAATCCCTTTTATTTAGGTCTTATAGGAAGTGAATCTAAATGGAACCGCTTTCAACAAAGATTGCAAGCAAAAGGAATAACGCCATCCAGCCTCGAGCGTGTGAAATGCCCCATCGGAATAGGGGTTTTTGGAAAAGCCCCTTCTGAAATCGCAGTTTCCGTTGGTGCTGAGCTTTTGAAATTACACTATGAATCGCGTAAATAATGTCATTCTTCTTGCTGCAGGTGACTCCATCCGCATGGGACAGCCCAAAGCGCTCATCAAAGTTAAGAATCAAACCCTAATCGAATTTCAAATAGAGGCCATTCGACAAATAGGAAAAACTCCTATTGTTATTTTAGGTAAAAATTATCAAGAAATTTTAAAAGCCCACTCGCGAATAGAAAACAAAGCCCTATTTGTTAATAATCCCAACCCTGATGAAGGACAATTTTCTTCCCTCAAATTAGGCTTTAAAAATTTACCACGTGGAGAGAGCGCTTTCGTTTTAACCTTGGATACCCCTGCACCAGAGCCCGAAGTTTGGCTAGAGCTGGAGAGAAACCTAGAATCTCACAAAGTTGTAGTCCCAACATATCTCAACCGAGGCGGACACCCAGTCTTGCTTAGTAGCTCTTTCGTAGAAAAACTTAGATTGAATGATATTCCTTCGGCTGAGCAGAGACTCGATAGACAAATAAAGAAACTGCAACCTGAGGACGTAGCTCGTATTTCAGTTCCGTTTAAATCTATTTTAGTTGATCTCGACACTCCCGAAGACCTCAGTACTTATTTTAAGTACCTTTAAAGTTCTAACTGTGTAAAAATACTATCATGCCTCTTCTCACCACTATCTTGATTTTACTTATAGTTGCACGACTTTTAGGGCAGCTCATGGTGTATTTAAAGCAACCAGCTTTGGTGGGAGAAATCTTTGCTGGAATTCTCCTTGGTCCTGCCGTGCTTCAATGGATTAGACCAAACCAAGCGCTTGAAGGAATCTCTGAGCTTAGTGTGTTTCTGATTGTTGTGGCTGCTGGGTTTGAAATGGAAATGGGAGAAGTTGTGAAAGCCATCAAAGGAAAAGGTTTTGTGGCTGCTATGCTAGGGTTTCTTATTCCACTCGCAGGAGGCATTGCACTGGGATCAGCGATAGGATTTGATGCTATTCGAACATTCTTTCTTGGCCTCTGTATGTCTATCACTGCCCTGCCAGTTACTATTCAAATATTAAGTTCATTCAATTTATTGCAGAGCCGAATTGCAAGTTTTTCAATCGCGACCTCTATTTTGAACGATATCTTAGGACTTTTATGTTTGGGTATCATTCTTGACCGGCAGGAGATATCAACCTCCAGTGGACTTGTTTCATTAATAATCTCAGTGCTAAAGACCTCGCTTAAACTTGCTCTTTTTGCATTCTTAGTTTTCATCACGAATCGTCTCATTCAGTGGGGGACTCACAAAACAAAATATATTGAGCGAACCATTCAAAAGCTCGAGGATGTTTTTGGACCCGAGGCTATTTTCGGGACTGCGATTATCTTTGTTCTCTTTTTCGGTTCAATGAGCGAAAGCTTAGGCTCTCATTTTATCATTGGGGCCTTTTTTGGTGCCCTGTTGTTGAGTCACGATGTGTTCGGAACATCTGTGTTTTCGGGCCTGCAAAATACTGTGACCTCTTTGACGAGCGGGTTTTTGGGGCCAGTATTTTTTGCTTATATAGGTCTTAGCTTTAGTATTCATGCATTTTCAAATCCATTACTGATCTTCGGAGTACTCTCAGTATCCATCCTTACAAAACTCATCGCAGGCTACTTGGGGGGGCGGTTGTTGAAGATGTCGCATCTGGAAGCTCTGGGTTCGGGAATTATCCTGAATGGAAGAGGAATCATGGAACTCGTTGTAGCTAACATCGCGTATCAAAAGAAACTCATCGACCAAGATCTATTTTCGACGCTAATCATCATGGGAATTGTGACTACCGTTGTAACCCCAATCCTCTTTTCCAAAACAAATTTAGGCTCTACCGAACGCGCTCGGGTATAATTAAAGCTATCCCTCAATCCTTTTATTAAGCAGAGCTCCTCTTGGAAAAAACTACCAAAAACTTTGATACGTCTTTCCTATTTTGGATTTTAACTGCATTTAGTTTTGCCTATTTGGGTTTCACATTTCCTTTTTCCTATTTTAGGCATGATGACTGGCTCATGATCGGAAATGTTGCCCGAATTATTCCCACCAATTGGAAATTTATTTTTGAACCCTACCTCGTTTTCAACTCGGTACCCGATGTTTGGTTTTTTCGCCCCTGGTTTAAACTCATTCTCTATGTTCTCTACCACGCATTCGGCTTTCATTACTATAGTTGGTTGGCTGTAAACTTGCTCTTTACTGTTGGTGCTTTAATTTTGGGCTATAAAACGATTAAAGAAACCACCAACGATCGCTCCCGTGCGATCGTATTTGTTTTGTTTTTTGTTTTTTCAATTCATTTCCATTTTGCAAGTTTAGTTTGGGTGGGCGAAGGCACCATGAACTGTCCACAAATATTCCTGCTGTTTCTAAATTTTTACCTGTTCAATAAATCCCTGATTCAACCCAAAAAGCAGGCCCAGATTTACTATTTTTTAGGGGTGCTGGCTTTTGTTTTTTCTTTGGGTTTCAAAGAGGCCGCCGTATTTCACTTACCTTTCCTTTTATTGATACTTTTTCATCCTAATCAAAAGAGTGACTTAACTTTCAAGCGAAAATGCTTTCTGTTAGCTCCCTATTTCATCCTAGGATGTATCTATCTGTATTACCGGCTTTTTATGGTCCCATTTAATCCGGGCTATAAACCTAGAGGAGATCTCAGCTGGTTTCTAACTCCCATCTTGTTTATCCTAGCCGCTTTGTTGATTCCAATAGGTTCAATGATCCTAGGGTCAATTAAAAATTCAAGTGAGCGTCTGAAAGACATTAGAGCTATCATTAAGAGCTGTGCTTATTTAGTTTTCTTAGTGCCGTTTTTTATCACTTATATGGGACACGGTTTTTTTTCACCGGGTTGGCTACTGGCTCCAGGATTTTACTTTGCATTTATATTTGGACTCTTCTGCCCTACGCCCTTAAGAAAAACAAAAATCCTCACGACTTCTATTATTCTGACCCTTCTTTTATCAACCACACTTGTTCTATATCAAACGAATGAGCTCAGTTGGTGGTCTTGGTACCGTCCGCAGCGACAGATTTTAGAAATAATAAAAGAAGTCGGAACACCTCAAACAGAGACAGTGCGGATTTTTAACTGTGAGGATCAAGGTCAAAAGCTTCCCCATTTGCATCGAGTTGTTGGCTATTCCGATTCTATCCAGGAGATCTTTTGGCTAGTACACAAAAAGTTACCGCAAGTTCATGTGTTGCCCTGTCAAGAGATTGGAATAAGTACAACTCCAAAAACCTCAAACAGCCTCAATCTTAAATGGTCGTTCCCAGAATTTTTAGTGCTCGCCAATTAAAAATTTTTAAAACTCCCTATTACCTCGCGCAAAATAACTAACGTGGGAAATCGGCCATTGAACCTCGAAATGATGGCGTGGTATCTGGTAAATATCAGTACTGCTTGGCCTAATCGAACCGCGATGAGCCCCAAAACAAGCAATGTATCCTGAGATTTTTATTATGCGGAGCGCTTCAGAATCAATGTCACTGCGGGTTCCAAAGGGATATGAAATGTATTTACAGATGTGACCAAGTCGATCCTCTAATTGTTTTTTCGATCCTTGAATCTCGTCCTCAAGTAATGTCGGAACATTTGATATTCCTGATAATCTAGCGTGAGTCTTCGTATGAGAACCTATATCAAATCCTTCAGAAACCATTTCTTTTAGTTCATCCCAACGGACCATTTCGATCACACCTTTGTAATGGGTATCGCTGGTGCAATAATTTCTTGCAGTTTCCCAGTCAGCTTCTACCAAGGCGGTTGGTATAAAAAAAATCGCTGGAACCTTGTTTTTTTTCAGAATCGGAAAAGCGTTTGTATAATTATTTCTAAAACCATCATCAAAAGACAAGTGGTAGTATCGTTCATCGATTGGTTTTTTACCGGAAAGCATCTCAATCGCGGTGTCCGTATCGACAAATTTTCCTGTCTTTTTTAGCTCGATAATTAGGTTTTCAAAATCCTCTGTTTGGTCATCAAAAACATAGTGGCAGTATAAACATCGCAAAAACTTATCCTCGGTGGTTTTATTTACTGCTGAGGACAAATTGATCACTAAATTTCGAGCGAAATCTCTTACTCTCTCGCCCGGAGAAGAAGGTGTAAAAATAGCCTCACGCCATTGGGTTGCATATTGATTAACGTTAAACTGAAAACTTTTCACGATTAGGTAATTGCCCCGAAAGTTTTTCTCTGAGAGCAAAAAAGGCTTTTGCTGTTAGTTTTACGTCTCCAATCGATCGGTGTCTCTCCTCCGGATTCACTTTAAATCCCAAGCGCTGACAAATCACATCGAGGTTATGTTTGCTTTCACCAGGAAAAGCTCTTCGCGAGCAAAGCATGGTATCCCACACTTCAAACTGTCGCTTCATTCGAAACTGCATTAAGTATTTCATTACAAATGACATATCAAATCTAGCATTCTGGGCAATCAGCCACGAGTTACCAACAAAATCTAAAAATTTAGGAAAAATCTGCTCGATGGTCGGGGCTTCAACTACCATCTGATTGGTGATTCCATTCACTTTTGAAGCATCGGGGGGAATCAATCGCTTAGGATTTACTAAAGAATGAAAAACCTGAGCCTCTTCCAAGTTCTCCCCCCAAACCTTAATAGCTCCAATTTCTATGATTTCGTCCCCACCCCATGGGGACAAACCCGTGGTTTCTAAGTCGAAAAAAACATACTCATCGAGATCTAAACTTAACTGCATCCTAGTCTACTTTCTTTTCTTGGGCCTTAAAACCAAAGACTGATTTAAGGTTGTGCCTTTGACAGGGTCAACAGATTCCGCAACGTGTTGAAACACTTAGAGTTTCTGACCATTATATTTCTAGAGAATGCTTGACATTACGCTTCATTTTGAGGTTCTTTATAAGCCATGATGAGTCCCAAATTATTAAAAGATTCGCAGTATCTAGAACGTCGTTTCAGACTATCGGAAATAGAACACAAATATGGTCCCAAAGTTCACATTCTAAGTGACCCCTACTTGTTCACTACGCTCGCTAAGCTTTGTCGTAGCGACTGCAAACAGCCTCTCATCAATCAGCTTCTAAACACTCTCTACCGCGAGCTCGTAAAAGCTGTCGTCAATAATGAGTTTCCAACTGTACAAACTCAACTTGAAACCCGAATGGCAGCTCAACATCCCGAGGGCCGATTTGAAGCACCCGTAGTAGATCCATCTACTCGAGCTGTTTGTGTGGATCTCGCACGCGCAGGTACCGTTCCCTCTCAAATCTGTTTTGATGCCCTTAACTATATTTTGGAACCTGACGGAATTCGCCAAGATCACATTAGTATCAATCGAAAAGTTGATGAAAATGAAAAGGTCGTTGGTACTCAGCTAGGCGGAGTCAAAATTGGGGGAAATGTAGATGACTGTTTCGTGATCATTCCTGACCCGATGGGTGCCACCGGGTCCACGCTAAATACTGTAATGGATATCTATAGTAGTCGAGGCAAAGCCCGAAAATACATCGCCATACACTTAGTAGTGACACCAGAGTATCTGAACCACCTTTCAAAAAATCATCCTGAAGTGGTCGTTTATGCGATTAGACTTGATAGAGGACTTAGCTCTGAAAAAGTATTGGCATCCACTCTCGGAACTTTCTGGTCAGAGGAGCGTGGTCTTAATCATAAACAGTATATTGTTCCTGGTGCGGGCGGTTTGGGAGAGGTAATCAACAACTCTTATGTTTAACATATTCACTGTCGCTTTTTTTGCTGTGATCGTTGCTTTGGGCCTAGCTATGTTTGTCACTCGACAGAAGACTCCAGAGCCCATTCAACTAGTTCCCCCTGAAGATGATCTGCTAAAAGACCCCAAAGAGATCCGAGAGCTTACTTTGGAAGATCTTTACCGAGTAGGAGAAAAGCTTTGCGAAGAAAATAAACTGACCATCAAAGACAGGGTCACTGTCGATGAAAACGAAGTTTATTGGATTACTGAAAGTTCCAATGAATTCTTCTTCGGTAATTACGTTTTAGGCTTTTATAAAACCGATCCGTCACATCCGTTCGTATCCCTCCCGACCTTATTTGAATTTAAAGATTTTGTTAAAAGTGTCACTAGCACGAAGGGTTTCTTTTTCACGACGGGATACTTCACCAAAGATGTTCATCAACCGTTAGAAGGAGCCAAAATCAGCCTCTATAACCGATTAAAAGTACTGTCTGAATTTGAGAGATTTAAACTATCTCTTTAGGAGTTTTAAATGGCTATTAGAAAAGTTGCTGTTATGGGACATCCTGTTTTGCGGCAAGTCGCAAAACCGATACCCGAAAAAGAAATCAAAAAACCAGAGGTTCAGGCCCTTATTCAAGACATGGTCGAAACCATGTTCGAGTATGATGGAAGGGGTCTAGCTGCACCACAAATTCATGAAAGCCTTCAAATTGTTGTGATGATTTGGGACTTTGATGCTAATACCAAACCCTACATCAAAGTGCTCATCAATCCTGAAATTAAGCCCCTGACCACTGAGACATCATCCTGCTGGGAAGGCTGTCTAAGCTTGCCTGGACTTAGAGGTAAAGTGGATAGACCCAATAGAGTTTCGGTCAGAGCGCTCGACGCACAAGGAGAGAGAATCGGTTTTGAAGCTGAGGGTTTTGCCGCTACTGTCATCCAGCATGAGTGTGATCACCTTCTAGGCAAGCTCTATATCGATAGAATTACAGATTTATCTCAATTTGGCTTTTCAAGAGAATGTGGGCAGTTTCTCATTAAAGGCGAAGCAGTAGACCCGGAATAAAAAGTTTCACTTTTGAAGGCGCAAAAATACAGTTAAAGTTTGGTAAGTTATGAAGAAAGATAAGAAAAAAATTAAACCTGAAAAATCGGTCCCCGGCCACTTAGATTATTCTATTTTAAACAACATTTGTGACCGAGCCTATTTCATGGCTCTTCGAATGATAGACATCGCAAACAATCGCCCCAACATTGAAAAAGGGGAACCCAAAGTGGGCGGTCATCCCAGCGCCTGCGCATCCTCTCAGCATATTTTGGCTGCAATTCATTTGGTTCTTCGTGAGCCCGAAGACTACTTTGCTTTTAAGCCACACATCTCTCCGATGGATCACGCTTTAAATTGTCTTCTGCACAATTTTCGTACTGAAGAAAATGAACTCTTCTCAAAAGAGGATCGTAAATTAGCGATGCAACACTTGAGACACTATTCTCGAGAAGGGCATCCTGTATTCCAGTCCTACCACGCAGCAAGTGACCCCGATGGATTTAGATATTTTCCATCAGGTTCAGTGGGAATTCCGCCGGTCAACGCACTTTATACTTCGCTCGGGTACCAGTTTGCGAAAGACCATAAATTTGAAATCAATGAAGATCCCACTTTTTGGTGTGTCATGGGAGACTCTGAGTTTCGAGAGGGCTCCCTCCATGAAGCCATGCCGGATGCAGGTGAACGGCAGCTTGGTAACCTTGTATGGATTGTTGATTACAACAGACAAAACCTCGATGGAACTCGAGTGCTCAATGAAAAAGCTTTGGGAGGTAGTGATGCCGACCGTATTGTTAAATTAGCCGAAGCGAATGGTTGGGAGGGTGTTAAGCTCAAGCACGGAAAACTTCGCGAAAAAGCGTTCAAAAAACCAGGCGGCGAAGAATTGCGAAGAGTTTTGGACGATGAATTTACAGACTTTGAATTTCAAGCGGTACTCGCGGCTAACCAGCCATCATTAACCAGAAAAGTTCTTGGTGAAAAATCTTCAAAGCTAAAATCTTGGCTTAAAGATTATAGTGATGAAGAAGTCCATCAGCTATTCACCAACCTAGGCGGGCATGACCTTGAAGCTCTTGTAGAAGTTCTCTCAGCAGCTAAAAAAGATAGAACACGTCCCAGTCTTATAGTGATTTACACAATCAAGGGCTATGGATTGTCTTTTCAAGCTCTCTCTGGAAATCATTCTGCAATGCCCGAGGAGAAAGAGCTTAGAGAACTCGCTACTAAATTTGGCGCCTCGTTCGAAGATCCTTTTGAAGATTTTCCAGAAGGAACCGAAGAAGAACAATTTCTTGCTGAAAGAAGGCAAAAACTCCTCTCAGGGATTGATCAAATTTTAGGAGAAGTGGGTGACAGAAAAGATAACTGGTTAGCTGAAGCCAATAAGATTGAGTGGCCAGTGGATTTCGATATATCTGCTCTAAAATTCAATCCGGTGGCCCATACACAATGGATGTGGGGGCAGATAGCAGCCAAATTGGATCGCTTGGCCCGTGGTGATCGAGGCACAAAAAATGATAATTTAGACAAGGGCTGGGGACAAGTCGCTCGGTTCTTTCTAACAATGGCTCCCGATGTTGGAAGCTCCACCAATACCAGTCCGAACATGAATGGAAAGCTTTATGGCGATGTCGGCCAAAAAGACTTTGAAGCTGAGTATGGAGCTAAAGATGACAAAGCCCCCGACGTTATGCCCCACTCTGATGCAAGAACGGGTCATATCCGGTTCGAGATCGCAGAAGGAAACTGTATGTCGGCAGCAGGATCGATCGGTAAATTCTTTTACTACACGGGAATACCATTTTTTCCAGCCATGACGATCTATGACTTTTTCATCAAGCGTGCGCATGACCAGTTTTATTACAATCTCTATTGGCACTCCTCATTTGCAACGATTGGAACTCCCAGTGGGATTACGTTAGCTCCAGAAGGAGCTCAACACTCTTGGAAATCAGACTTTCAGATACCCAATTGTGTTACTTGGGAACCTGCATTCGCAAAAGAATTAGAATGGATTCTAGCCGATGGTTTAAGACGTCACTTCACTAAAGACGATAAAAATCGAGAGTCTTTATTGATTAGGTGTGTAACCAAAGGTCTTGTGCAGAAAGAGTTTCTTGAAAGATTAAAACTACAAAAACGGTTTTCAGACCAAAGCGAGTCTGAAATCATGGAACTGATTAGACAAGACGCTCTCAAAGGAGCCTACGCTTTAATCGATCACCGTGGCTTTGAAGACTATTCGCCAGGTGACAACGTCATCCATATTTTTGCAATGGGAGCTTTAGTTGCTGAAGCTATTAAAGCCTCAGACCAACTGCATGAAAAAGGGATTTACGCTAACGTTTTTGTTGTTACGAGCCCCGATCTGCTGCTTAGTAATTTTGCAGATACTGACAACTACGACCATTTAAAGAATGGACTCGGAATATCGGGAGATCTTTTTCTTGCCTCAGGGTCGGAAGTTTCAACCCGAGCAGCTTTCATGGCGCTCCAAGGTGGACGTATTCCAGTTTTATCAGTACATGACGGGGAGCCGGGACTTCTTGATAATATCGGTTCGATCGTAGGTACCAAACAGAAGTGCTTAGCAGTTCGAAAAACTTCCAAGTCAGGTACGACTGCCGATATCTTCCATTTACATCATCTGGATGCTGAAGGGATTGTAGCGGCTGCTTATGAAGTCTTAGAAGAGTCTTGCAAAGAGACATTCCAGATATCTAAGGATTTAATCTGATAATGGCATCAGAGCTACCTCAAATCGGAAAATTGATTTTAGGACTTGGAATAATACTTGTCCTAGTAGGACTTTTTATTTTGATCGGAAAAGAGTTACCTTTTTTAAATAAGATAGGAAAACTACCGGGGGATATCCGAATAGAGAAAGAAGGTTTTTCGTTCTACTTTCCGCTCACAACCTGTGTTCTTGTAAGTGCTTTACTCACTGCAGTTTCATTTATTTATAAGTTCTTTTTTAAGAGTTAACCACTTAGAGAATCGCCCTTACAGGCCCAATTACCAATACAAAACTTATGTAAGTGATCGAAACACCCTCGAACACAACCACCAGGTTTCATGTTAGTCGTGCCACATTTTTCTACGCAGGCCTTTTTAGCCTTTTCATTGATTTCGATAGTCTTAACACAATAATATTTTCGGCCAGCTTTTGTTCGACTGCCCCAAAGGTACGAGACCCCACAGGCCAGCTGATTTGCAAAAGACTGACCATCACCAGCATTCCTAATTTCGGGGTTACCTTTCGAGTTGTCGGGCGCATTGAGATAAGTAATGATGGCCTCTGATACAGGAGGGAGAGTTCCACCTTTTTCATTCGTACTCGGCAGAAGTTTATTTCCAGCTGCATCAACTCCCGTTCTCACCACGCGTTGAGAAGCATCAATGCCAGATTCCTTGAGTGTGTGAGTAAAAGCGCGAACCTTTTTGGGTTTTTCCTTTTCCTCACACCACCTAGCAAGCTTTTTCACATAAACGCTGGGAAGATGGTTCTGAAATAACTGATGTCCAGTGACGGAAACATCCTCCAGAACTGAAACTCTATCAAAACGATATAAATTATCTGTGAGCTCCTTAAACATGATCTTCGGTGGAGTGAGCACTACAGGATCTCTATCAAGATAGTAATGAACGGCTTTGACTTTGTCAGTATGGGCGCTGGAATTCATGACAACCCTAGGCGAGCCAAACAAAACGAGCTCAGGATGGCCTAATTCGAGGTCTTTGAACACATTCGCCACAATATAAGCGATCGCTCCTCCAAGACTGTGCCCGGTCACCGTGATATTCAACTCCTTTGAGCCACACTTTTTCTGTGCATCCGCGATAGTTTTTTTTATGAGAGTTCTATAACTTTTGGCTGCGTCAAAAAATCCAGGATGATAATTAGGACTATCTTTTGAAGGAATAAAATTTATATCCTGAGAAAGATCTACATCAAGAGCCCCCTGATAGGTACCCCTAAAAGCTAGGACTAAATCACAAGCAGAGTCGGTTTCGTACACCTCGAGACGACTACCTTTTAACATCTCAGCGTAATTTCCTAACTTACTCAAATTTCGAAATCTTTTCCCATCTTTGTCTAAAACATAGCTGCTCACTACGTTCGGACTATTGATCATGTGATCGTGTATTTGCATTAACTGATAATGCCAGCAAGCAATAGATGTCTTTCCACTTTGTTCTCTCTGTTTGATTTGGGCAGTAGTAAGAGCCGACCACTGATCGTGATCCAGGCTCCCAGCAAAAAATTTTTGAGGTAAAAAAAACATCGTCAATACAAGCAAAGCTCTAAAAGTAATGCTTATAGAGGGATAGCTAATCATGATTACCCTATGGAGTTTAATTTAGGTGAGTTACAGTCTCTTGAGAAAAATAAGCAACCGGATCAACTGCTTTTCCCTTCTCCCTGACCTCAAAATATAGACTGGGATTATCATTGGTTCCTGTGTCCCCCACCGTTCCTATCATCTCCCCTTGCTCTACTCGACTTCCGACATTTTTAGAAATTTTGAACAAATGCGCATTTAAAGTGTAAAGACCCGCGCCATGATGAAGGATAGCAACATTTCCCAGTCCCCTTACCCAACCTGCGTATTCAACAATCCCGTTTGCGACTGCACTCACGGGAGAATTGTGTTCGGCTTCGATTTCCCATCCCTTGTGATAGATAACAGTACCAAACTTCTGGTTCACAGACTTTCCGAACCCCTCAACTATTTTCCCATTCACTGGTAGGACAAATGATGGTTTCCCTTCGATTGTCGTAGTCTTTTCATCTTCAGCTGTTTTGAACTGAGAGAAAATAGAGTTTAATTGTGCCGATAGTCGCTTATATTCTTTTACGGCCATCTGATAAGAGTTTTGCTTTTTATTAATCTTACTGATTAAATGCTTTTTTTGCTCCAGCATCTGTTTTAAAAGCAACTCCTGATCTTTTAGTTCATTTAAGGCTAACTGTTGCTCCTGCTTGGTTTTGGTTATTTTTTTTTCACTCTCTTCAAGACGAAGAGCTCTTTCTTTCAATTGCTGAGTTACAAAGGTATGAGATCTCAAGGTGTGATAAAGCACTCGCACCCGAGTACTTAGTTCTCCCATATCTTGGCCCGTAAAAAGAAATCTCAACATTCCCTCTTTTTTGATTCGGTAAGCAACTTTTAATAGCAAGTACATTCGCTTTCGATGCATTTGCTCCATTTCTTTTTGCCTGTTGTACTCCAGCGATAAATTCTCAAGAGCCATTGACATCTCAGTCTGACTCAGTGCTAGTGTGCTAATCCGCTCGCGCACCCTATTCTGGTCTTCATTTATATTGTCCAACTCACCCAAAAGGTCTTTTCTTTTCGATTCTCGAAACTCAAATTGTGACTTTTCTTTCTGTATAAATTCCTTGAGTTGTTGTGCTCGTTCAGGGTTTTGAGGATTCGGGTTTAAAAAATTAGGAGCCGAAACAATCGGCAGTGAGATCAACACTAGGGGCAGTGCTAAATATATCAATCTGAATTGATTCATTAGAAAGTATCTTCTTGAAAACGGAGAAAAACGGTTACCCCTCCTAGCAGGGCCATTGCAACTCCGATGGCGTAAATGACCAAAATTTGCGCTACCGATAGAAAACTCCAATTGGGAACACCTAAGAAAGTGGACCAATGAGCCGAGGCCAAGTTAGAGAAAAATGTTTTGATGAAATAAAGTGCAGCAACGGCTAGGGTGGCTCCCGCAACACCTTCGATAACACCTTCCCAAATAAAAGGGGACAGAATGAAGTTACGATCGGCACCGATTAAGTTAACTATTTCTATTTCGTTCCGACGGGATTGGTGCCGCATTCCCATAAAATTAGCAATCAAGAAACTGCAACCCACAATCACTCCACCCATAATCATCATGCCAACAATTTTCAGCATATTGCTAATCTTTTTATACTGGGCCAACCAATCATCAGAAAAATCGACCTCAGCAATCTCCGGCAATCTCGATAGTACCCCTTTAAGAATTGGGATCTTTTCCGCTGGGACATCCTTCTTGACTTCGATCTCAAGTACATCAGGAAAGAGTTCACTGCCCGGCAATCCGGCTCCGCTAGCTGTGCCTAAAAATGCTTGGAGTTCCTCAACTACGTTATTTTTCGACTTGAACGACACTTTTTGAATATTCTCAAGACTTAATACTCTTACTTTTAAGGAGTCGACCTGCTCTGGACTGAGTTCCTCTTTCAAATATGCCGTTCCGGAAATTTGAGGATTGGTTTTCTCTGCCAACTTTTCAAAGTTTCGATAGCAAAGAAAGAATCCGCCCACAATGACCAATGCAACTGATATCGTCATTATGCTAATAAAATGCAACCAAGGTTGCCGTTTAAAATCTGAAAAACTGTAACGAAAGCCGCGATATTTGCTCATCGTTCACACGTCCATTCGGTGGTCGGAAATAACTCTTCCTTTGTTTAAAGAGATCACTCGTGAAGGAAACTCCTCCATCAATGCCTTATCATGAGTTGCTATCAGAACCGTAGTTCCCATTTCATTGATTTCAAGAAACAACTGCATAATTTCTCTCGCTGTTTCCGAATCTAAATTGCCCGTAGGTTCATCAGCCAAAAGAAGAAACGGTTTACCGATGATTGACCGGGCAATAGCAACTCTTTGTTGCTCTCCCCCTGATAGAGTGAGCGGATAGTCACGGGCTCGGTCGGCTAAACCCACCAAAGAAAGCACACCACGAACTCGATAATCTACTTCAGAGGGAGTCATTTTTCTTATTTCGAGCGGTAAACTAACATTGTCATAAACTGTCAGATCAGGAAGTAGTTTAAAGTCTTGAAAAACAAACCCCACTTCCCGTCTGTATTGGAAAACTTTGCCTTTAGGCAACTGAGACAAATCTCGATTATTTACTAAAATAGAGCCCTCTGAAGCTTTCTCCATTGCAAAAAGCATTTTTAATAGGGTGGTTTTACCCGCCCCGTTGTTGCCAGTGATGTACGCAAATTCCCCTCTCTGCAAATCAAAAGAAACACTTTGAAGAGCATAGCGATCTGTAGCGTATCGGAGCCCAACTCGATTGAGACGAACCAAACTAGCCGACATGATTTTTTCCTTTTTTAATTTAGAAATGAGGAACGCGCCCCCCTTAAAAAGAGAGGTCTTCTGACACTTATAGTTTATCGCTAAAGCCCAAAAACTCCTAGCTTTCTCGATTTGATGCATTGCACTAACGCCCGAATTGATGACGCTCATTACTAAGCGTTGCGTCTAAGGCGAAATCGAGCTAAAACAACGGTTTCTCTGGCGCCATAGCCAAGTGGTAAGGCAGAGGTCTGCAAAACCTCTATTCCTCGGTTCGAATCCGAGTGGCGCCTAATTTTTACTATCTAAGTTGTTTAATGAGCTCTGGAAGATTTGGGTCGGGCATTCCACAAGAAGACCATTAAAACCGCTCCGATAACTGAAAATCCGATCATGCTCGGGCCCCACACTCCCCAGCCCATATGATCTAGGAGCCATCCCATCCCAATACCGACTACACTTCCACCTAAATATTGCATACCATCGAATATACCTGCAGCCGTCGCAGCGGCCCTTTTACCACCAAAGTCCATAGATGCAGTTCCAGACAACATCGAGTGAACCATGCTGATTGCAAATGAATTAACAACAAAAGCTGTTATCACCCAACCCATGCTTGGAGCCTGCCAGACGACAGCGAGACACAAAACTTGGGTTACATAACCAATACATGCCACCGGAGTCCTTCGACCCTTAAAAACCCAATCGGACAAAGTGCCTGCAAAAAAAGCCCCAAGAATTCCGGCTAACACCACTGTCAAAGCCCCTTTTTGAAACACAGAAGATTCAAGGCTCAAATGCTGAACCTCAATCATGTAACGAGGAAACCACTGTTCAAAACCATGACGAACAAAACCGGTGCAAAATTCGGCGACTGCAATCGTCAAAGTCACGGGGTTTTTAAACACCTTCCCCAACACATACCTCACGGTCACTGGCTCTGTATCCCCGCTGCTTGCATCTTCAACATCGAGGGGTGGAAGTGAACAATCCTCAGGGTTATTTCTAACAAATTTAAAAGTACAAAATGCCATGACAGCCACAACAATCGAAGGCACAAAAAATACCCATTGCCAAGGAAACGCAGCCACCAAAATCCCGCCCAACACAAAAATAAGAGCTCGACCACTTTGAATCATCGAACCAAAGATAGCCGAGAAAACCCCTCGCTCACTGATGTGAAACCATCCTGCATTGACTTTAATCAAAGCCAGAGCACTGAAAGATTGAAAGTAGGAATTAAGCGCCCAGATAGATGCAAAGTAGGTAAGCAAAAAGGATCCCTTGCCTAAAAATCCCAAGTAAGCCCCAAGGCCAAATAAAAAATTGAATACAACTGTTCCAGAAGCACCCATCAACATCGCTCGACGCCCCCCTACCTTATCAGCAAGAGGTCCATTAAGAATTGCAGAAAAGCCGTAAATTGAAAGACCAGCCGTTATGATGGTACCGATTTGTGTTTTATCCCAACCAAAAGCCTGCGAAAGGGCTTTGTTTGCAAAAGAAAGATTGTAGCGCCCCATGTACATCGCAGAGTATGTGATTCCCAAAGTAAGCCAATTCAACGTCCTGCGCCTCTTAAAGAATTCCGAGTGATTCATTTTGCTGCTAAAATAACTTTTCATTATTGTTTCAACACCCCTAATTTTTAATTTCAATTCCAGTATAAATTTTAAACTGTTCTACAGCTTGCCAATTAGCAAATTGCTTCCCATCAATGAAGTGAATGGCATTCTCTCCGGCTTGTTTGGAAAAAAAATTACCTTCAGGTCGATAGGTCAAATCGATCGCTGTTTTGATTCGTGTCCACCAGCGGTTCGGAATCTTGAGCTCAAGCGAAGGGATCATTCCAAGCGGCGTACAATTGATCAGTGTTTCTGGCGGGGGAAGCTTATTCATCTCATCCCAACAAACCCAGTTCCAATCAACAACCTTAGGAATGCAGCTCCTGTTTTTTTGCCGTGAAATAACCGTTAACGGCATATTTTGCTTATTTCTAATTGCCCAAGCAACAGAGGCTGCAACTCCTCCCGACCCAAGAAGATAAACTGATTCGGTTTTCTCAGGCAGAGATTTTAAAGCCGCTACATAGTCAGTATTGAAACCCTTCAATCTTCCATCCACATCTCGAAGAAACGTATTAATGACACCGATATCTTTGGAGACTCCAACCATCTCATCGACCATGTCAGCTGCCAATTTTTTGAAGGGCATAGATATCGCGCCACCCGCAACGCCCAAAGCTCTAATACCATGAAAAGCTTTTTCAAAATCTGTACGTCCGACTCTAAAGGCTTTGTAAATCGCATCAATTTTATATTGAGTGAACATATGGTTAAACCAGACGGTGCCAGTGTTACCGGGCATCTCTGCTAAAGATACAAAGAGCTTGGTATCTTTTGATATAAAACCAGTTTCTCTCACTTCATCCACCTTGCCTGCGCTTCGGATAATCAGACTTTTCTTCTATAAAATAATCAATCGCTATCGCCAATCCTTTGCGAAAGGGATGAGTTAATACAAACATACCCACAGAAGCAAATAACAATACCAACTTTGCAAATCGAAAATCTTGGGGGAAGACAAAAAACATTGCGACAATAAACAATCCGGTTAAAAACCCTGTGGACATGTACATAAAAAAATAGGTGTCATCCTCGCGACTTTGAAACTCACAACCACAATGAGAGCATCGTTTATTCAAGACAAACCAATTTTTAAATATTTTGCCAAGACCGCAGTTGGGGCAGTTCCCCTTAAGCCCACGCAATAAAATTAAGCTGAAGGATTTCTGTTTCATGGCAAGGTTTTATAGACCTAACATGGACGTGGCCTGAATGCTCTCCTTTTTAGATTCACCTCCAAAAAGAGTAGACTGACCGAGGAACAACGAATTTTTATTAATATTATCAATATTTTATTTGGCGACAGCTTTTTCGATTTTTAATCTCAAGGTGTCCTTTTTCCGTTTAGTTCGGGTCCGTATTTACCGATGATAGATTTATGAAATCCTCAAAAACTCGCCTACTTATGAAGTTTCTTTTTTTGACTCTTATGGTTTTTGTCCCTACTTCTTCACTTTCCGTTTTCGAACCCTGCAAAACAACATTATCAAAAATGAGTCCCACCCCATTACGACACAATGGGACCAAAGTTCAGGAAAAATATTTTCAACTTATCGATCAAGTCGCTGAGGAGTTTCATGGCAAAGCAGACTTCTTATCTCCCGTGGCTTGGCGCAAAAAAACAGGAACAGATGGACTTCCAGCTCTAGACCTTCCAACTGATGTCGGTGGAAAAAATCTACCTCCATCAGACATGATCAAAATTTTTGAACATGCAGGAAGACACGATCTGAACTTGAGAGATATCGTTGGTGGGGCCCATGCCCGAGTACTTCTGCTATCAGAAAATCCAGCGCACAAAGAGCTCTTAAAACAATTCGCGAAAGGAAATGGCTACATGGCTATCGCCATTACTGAGCCTGAAATTGGCTCCAATATTAGGGGAATGAAAAGTGTGGCTAAGAAAGTAGATGGAGGCTACGAATTAACAGGAGAAAAGCTTTACAATGCTAGATTCGATACTGCGAGCCACATTATTCTTCTCACCCAAGCTCCTGGGCAGGAGAATAAACCGGGAAAACTTAACGCTTTCCTAATCCCCAGAGATTATGAAGGTCTCAAGTTTACAAACTTAGAAACGCCTTCTCTAAAGGGTAACTCTTTCGGTGGAGTCTCATTCGATAAGTTATTTATTCCCGATTCATGCCGCATCGGAAAAGATGGAGACGGTGGTAAAATTTTTCGCAACCATTTTGCTTATTGGCGCTTGATGCAAACCTCCGCAGCCGTCGGCACTGCCAAACGAGCGCTCGAGATAACGGGGAAACGTTTAAAAGAACGAGAGGCGTTTGGGAAAAAAATCGGTTCGATGACGCACCTTCAACAAGCTCTAGCAGATCACACTATTGAGCTAGATGCTCAAACAGCTTACATTGAAAAAGCCGCAAGATTGATGGATCAAGGCAACTACGAAGAAGCTGCTGTTTTGGCTGCTGGAGCCAAAGCAAAAGCAGTTGAAGCTGCAGCCAAAGCAGCAGAGTTTGCGGTGCTTACCCATGGAGCAGCTGGCGTTAGTAACCAATTCGATCTATTTCACCGATACATTGACATTTTTGGTCTTCGAATCGCAGATGGTACTTCAGATGTCATGAGAAGTGAGTACTTAAGAAAAATCTACGGAAATGATCTCTGGGAATTAACGTTCGGACCCAATCAATAGTTTTCAAATTCTTTAATTTTTTAAAATTTTACAGCACTCGTCAGGAGCTACATAAGTTTCAGGCTCAATCTGAACAGTTGTGTGATCTATTCGAAACTTTCCAACAAGAAGACTATTTATTCTGCTAAGCAACTCTCCACTATCAACATTTGCTTCGGCAGTAACGTGCACAGTCAAAAGTGGTACTCCACTCGTCATTGTCCACACATGGAGATCGTGCACTTCACGAACTCCAGCCAAGCCTTCTATCGACTTTTTAATTTCCGATACATCAACGCCTTTCGGAACTGCTTCTAGAAGCACATCAACACACTCTCTAACCAATCTCCAAGCACCCCAAAAAATAAAAAGCGAAATCACTATCGAAATAATGGGATCAGCAATTGTCCAACCCAATTTCCAAACCATAACCCCGGCTACTATGGCAGAAACTGATCCCAAAGTATCACTGACCAAGTGAAGCCAAACCCCTCGAGTATTTAAATTGTGTCCTTCATGCCTATGTACCAAGAACAAGCTGATAAAATTAACTACCAGTCCACCTAACGCAATTCCCGTCATGAGATCTCCTCGAACGGGTCTTTCCAAATAAAATCGCTCCCAAGCTTCGTAACAAATCCAAATTGCCACCAAAATCAAGGTTGCACCATTAATAAGAGCAGCCAATATTTCTGCTCTATAATAACCATAGGTCTTTTCTGCAGTAGCAGGTCGTTGAGCAATCCAAACTGCAAATAGAGAGAGTGCGATGGCTGCAGAGTCGATAGCCATGTGACCAGCGTCAGCTAAGAGGGTCAATGACCCACTTTTAATTCCGCCAACTATCTCAGCTAACATGTAGGCCAAAGATAAAATTAAGACGGCGCTTAAAGATTTTCTGGCTGAACGAGCATCATGGGGGTGATGATGATGTTCATGATCATGACTGTGGTTTTCGACCATAATTATTTCCGAGGCAATTTATAAAAAGGTAAAGCCTCAGATTCTCCTTTTAATTTCTTTTGCAGAGCTACTTCAAAATCAACAATTCGATCTTTCATTTGATCAACATCAACCTCAAACCCCTCAGAGCGTCCCCGTTCCAAATAGTCCATTGAGCTAGCCGACAGCTTTCGTGTTCCTGCCCAATTTTCGTTTCGTGCATGATGTAGCGCAACCGCAGCTTGAATGAGCCCCTGAAGAAAATATTTGCGTGGGCCAAACGAATCTACCCAGATCTCTTCCCAAACCTCATGAGCATCAAAATATTCACCCGCGTCAAAATGATTACAACCCTTCTCAAAAAGCTCTTTTTCCATGCTGGAAGGGTACCGATTTATTGTGGTCTCGTCACCAGGAGATTGTTTTGCCATTTTGTCATCTGTTTCGTCCGCTTTATTGTAAATTTTGACAGGTGATACATGATTTTTTGCGTCAACCCAAAGGGCACCTTTGATTTAATTGGTCTTTTTTTAGACGAAAAAACTGGTCTTACCTTTGCACTATCCTGAGTAGGTTATTTTTTTCACAAAATCACGCTGAGTCATAAACTCATTTGCAGGCTAAATGAAAAAATTTTTCAAAAAGTTTTTCAAACAACGAGGACCCGATGCCACTCGCTCGTCCTCGGGAAAAAGCGCAAAACGAGTTTTTGGCTCGTTGAATCAAAAAATTCCCAAAAAGCTCGATCTCAACTCCGTTCAAGAACACTCGGTTTTTTTCAGAATGGGGCTAATCACTCTTGCCGTTCTTTTGGCGAGTGCGATCTCATCACGAATCATTGGGACCTATTTCATTCGACCCACGTATACCCCATTACCTACAAAAAAAATAATCCCTCAGAGACCAATGGCTCCAGCAGAAGATTTCACAGCTATCGAAAATAGAAATATTTTCAACGTAGAAAATAAAATTCCGGAACCTTTCGACCAAGGTTTATTAGATTGCTTTTCTCAAGCTAAACCCGCATCAAATTCAAGACTCAAGCTTCTTGGAACTATCGTGATGACCAATGAAGATCTCTCAGTGGCTTTACTGGAAGAGGAAGGGCGCCCCACTAAATTTGCAGTAAAAAAAGATGAGGTTTTTTCGGATGGTCGATACCAAGCACTAAAAGTCGATAGAAAACGATTTTGCTTTCAAGTGAAACAAAGTCAAGAGCTGGAATTCATAGCTATTCCCGAAGGCAATGACGCCCTCTTAGGAATGAAAGACAGCCGAGTCAATGAGGGCATCAATAAAGTTAGTGAATACAACTACGCAGTTAAACAAAACTACTTAGAGCAACAATTAAAAGATATTAATAATGTGCTTCAAACGGCAAAAGCTGTTCCCTTTTCAATGAATAACAAAATGAAAGGTTTCTTAATTCAAAATATTGAAGCGGACTCTCCTTTTGCATCGTTGGGACTTTCCCAAGGGGATGTACTTTTGTCCGCTAACGACGTGGTCTTCGACAACATTGGAAAAGGGGTCGAAGCTTTTCAAGTGCTAAGAAATGCTAGACGAATTGATCTTAAAGTCTTGCGGGGCGGGCAAGAAATTCCGCTGACCTATGAAGTGAAATGAGGCCCATATGAAACAAAAATCTATCATTCTTCTCATAGTTTTGTGCTTTAGCTTGGCCTTGCCCAAAACATCTTGGACCGAACCACCACCACCCGATGCTGGCGGCAATCCTTTTGGATGGGTACCTGAAGGTTCCTCTCCACCTCCTCCTGGTTCCGAATTTCAAGAGGATGATAACTTTTTAGACCCGGGGTCGAACTTCGGATTTCAAGCACCTGAGTCCGCCCCATCAAGCCCCCAGCCTCAACCCATGCCAGAACTCCCCCCGTCCCAAGCTCCACGAGTTCAACCGCCAGCTCGCATCGCTAATCCGAGCCCGACCATCTCTCCTTCAATCCAATCTCCGACCTCACTGGGACCTACACTACCCTCTGGTCCAAGCAACTCTGCAACCGCTGGAAAGAAAAAGAAAGAGGCTCCTAAGCTAGCTGACTACTTAGAGCTGGATCCATCAATTAAATCTCTTGAGGTAAAAAATTTCGATCTCATGGACAAAGATATTAAAGATGTCGTCACTATGATCTCCAAATGGACTGGTAAAAATTTTATTGTCGATCCCAAAAAAATTGGTGGTCGCATTACAATCATGGGACCTTCCGCAGTTTCTCTCCAAGAAGCCTATCAAGCGTTTTTAACCGCTCTAGAAGCGAATGGTCTCACAACTATTCAAGCCGGTAAGTACATTCGAGTTATTGACTCGAATGAAGCGAAACGAGCCCCTGTTAAAACATATGCTGGAGATTATGCGCCCAAGGATGATCAGTTTATTACTCGGATTTTCCAATTGAAATTTATCAATGCTGATGAAGTCCAGAGGGAGTTTCGTGATCTCACTACTCGCCAAGGTAAACTATTTGCATATGAGCCAACAAACTCAATTATCATCACTGACAGTGCATCTAATATTCAAAGAATCAAAGAAATACTCGAAACTCTCGATGTAAAAAATTATGAAACTACATTACATGTGCTACGAATAAAAAATGGCGGGGCTAAAGCTATCGCTGACATGTTGGGAGAAATTTATAGCGAAGGCAAGGGATCTCCAGGACAACCTCGATCGTTTAGAAAAAGTGCTCTCGAAAGAACTCGAGGCGGAGGTGTTATTTCAAAAATTATCCCTGATGAACAAACAAACAGCTTAGTCATCCTTGCAAATCTCGCGGGTTTTGAGCAGTTAAAGCAACTCGTTTCTAAATTAGATGTTAAAACTACCGACTCTGGAAGAATCCACGTCTATTATTGCGAGTACACAAAAGCAGAAGATCTAGCCTCTACACTCTCATCATTAGCTGGGGGAGCAGGGTCTCGATCATCAAGACGAAGTTCTTCAGCACCGGCGACTCCGGGAGCAACTCCAACGCCAAATTCGGGACCTGTCTCTGCCGAGCTTGAAGGTGGGGTCAAAGTCACTTCTGATGCAGCAACCAATGCTCTTGTAGTCACTGCCAACTCGGTTGACTATCAAACCTTACGAAAAGTAATCAAGAAACTTGATATACCTCGGCTTCAGGTTTTCGTTGAAACAGCGATCGTTGAAGTTGCAATTGACGATACAACCAAAGTTGGGATCAATCTCGCAGCGGCTTCCCCTGGGCGTGGTTTCGCGGGGGGGTTTATTGGTGATTCCTCGTCCCTACTATCAGCTATTTCTGGCGGACTTCCAAGTGAGGGCGCTACTATTCCGATTGCTGCTGGAAACACTTTCAACTATACCATCCCCGGTGCAACCTCTGGCACTTCAGGACAGGGTGTAACCTTAAGCAGTTTTATGGGGCTTATTAATTTGCTCACCAAATCCACAAAATCATCTCTTCTTTCAACTCCACAGATTATCGCGCTCGATAATGAAAAAGCAGAATTCCAAGTTCTTGATGAGACTCCTGTAGTTTCGAGCTCCACCGTTTTAGCTACTGGGGGCGGAGCAACGCAAAATATTGAACGTTTAAAAACAGGAATCACAATTAAACTGACCCCTCACATTAATGCTGCAAGCAAAAATATTCGGCTAGAAATTGAACAAAAGGTTGATACTTTTAAACCGACTACTTCGGTTCCCAGTGCACTTGCGGCAACTCAAGTCGCAACTACTTCGCGGGTCACCAATACTTCCGTCGTTGTTAAAGACCAAGACTTCATCATGATGGGTGGTTTAATGTCTGACAAGCTCGAGGAAAACGTTGCTAAAGTACCTTTGCTCGGCGACATTCCGGTGCTCGGTTGGCTTTTCAAAGCAAAAAATTTTAAAACATTAAAAACGAATACTATTATATTAATGCATCCCAAAATTATCAGCACAAGCCTAGAAGCATCGAACCATATTGAAAAAGCAATCGAAAAACGCGATGAATTTATCGGCAAGCATTATGGTTCAGAGGATCCCAACGAAAGAGACATTGATGAATTGCGAAGCAAACTCAAAGATCAAGACGAAAGGGGCGCTTCTCAGCAGCTCTACGATTACAGAAACAATTCAGAAGATGTTGAGGCTGAAGACATTGGCTCAAAAGATAAGGAAGAAGCTCCGAAATTAAAAGAGCTTAAAACTGCAGAACCCAAAACATCCGGTCTTGAACGGAAAAATCAGCCAATTGCTGATTCTCTTGGTGAAAATCTCGATACACGAACTAAAGAGGGAGTAGTTCCCGAAGAACCGGTTCCTCTTTCTCCAGAGCCTGGTTCACTTGAGGGGCTCTCAGAAGATAAGCTTAATAGCGAAAGCAATTTATGATAAAAAGGATGTACAGTGACAAGTCAAACAGCTCAGAGTGCTAAGCAAGCCTTACGGCAGGAAACAAAGATCGGCCAGATTCTTTTGGCTCAAACCTCTTTGACCGAAAACCAACTCAAAGAGGCTCTTGAGATCCAAAAAGACCGCGGTGGTAAGATCGGTGAAATTCTTGTCCAAAAAAAGTTTCTTCAGCCTCACGAGATTTTGGTAGCTCTTAGCCTTCAATTAGGTATTCCGGCTATCAAGGATATTGATATCGCTGCTATCAATGCCGATTGGGTAAAAGAACTTCCCATCATGTACGCTAGACAATTTGAAGTGATACCAATCGCAGTTGATGACTCTGCGGTCACAATTGCACTCAGTGATCCTTTTAATTTGCAATGCATCGACGACCTCCGCGTTATTTTTCAAAAAGAGGTTCGACCAGTTCTTTGTGAAAGTCGTATTATTCTCGATGCAATCAATCGCGTCTATGAGCGAGTACGGCAAGACATCATGCAGGACATGGATCAGCCCGAAGCAGAGGATTTTGAGTATGACCTTGAGGAACCCGTTGATCTGCTGGAAGCTTCGGAGAATGATGCTCCTATTATTAAATTTGTGAATAACCTCATGTTCCGAGCTATCAAAGACAAAGCATCCGATATCCATATCGAACCCTATGAGAAAGACATGGTGGTTCGCCTTCGAATCGACGGAGTGCTTTACGACGTAGCTCGTCCACCGAAAGGTCTACATGCGGGAATCTCCTCCCGGATTAAACTCATGGGAGAGCTGGATATCGCTGAAAAACGGCTCCCACAGGATGGAAGAATTAAAATTAAAATTGCGGGCAAAGACGTCGACTTGCGCCTTTCCGTGATCCCAACCGCTCACGGAGAAAGACTGGTTCTAAGGGTTCTTGATAAAAGTAGTGTCAGGCTAGATCTCCCCGATCTCGGCTTCGATCCGGAGTCGATTAAAGTTATTAATCAATTAATTCACAAACAACACGGAATTATTCTGGTGACTGGTCCCACTGGTTCCGGAAAAACAACGACACTTTATGCAGCTATATCAAGGATCAATTCTATTGATAGAAATATTATCACGGTAGAAGATCCTATCGAGTACGACCTTAAGGGTATTGGCCAGATTCAAGCCAACCCCAAAATTGGGCTCACGTTCGCTTCAGGTTTACGAGCCATTTTGCGTCAGGATCCTGATGTCATCATGGTGGGAGAAATCCGAGATAAAGAGACCGCCGAAATAGCCATTCAGGCCTCTCTAACGGGTCACTTAGTTTTTGCTACAATTCACACAAACGATGCTCCTGGCGCGGTTACGCGTTTAGTCGATATGGGAGTGGAGCCCTTTTTAGTATCCTCTTCTCTTTTGGCAGTTCTCGCCCAACGACTCATGAGAAAAGCTTGTACGAAATGTGCTGAGCTCTATACGCCAACACCTATCGAACTTGATAACCTCGGGCTCGAAAAAGATGTGTTTGGCGGAAAACAGATTGTCCAAACCAAAGGCTGCAACGAATGTGGAGGAACGGGTTACAAAGGGCGAATGGTGGTCCACGAGCTTATGGTGTTAGATGACGAATTGAAATCTCTCATCATGCAGAGAACTGACTCGGCCGTTCTAAAAAAAGCAGCTCAGGCAAAAGGCATGATCACACTGAGGCAAACTGGGATAGAAAAAGTGCTCGCAGGAGTTACAACGGCTGTTGAACTCGTAGCAGTAACCCAAGAGTAACAACATATGGCGATTTTTGAATACAAAGGAGTAGCTGCCGATGGACGCTCAACCAAGGGCACCGTCGATGCTGATTCCTCCAAGACAGCTAGACAGAAGCTCAAGCAGCGCGGAATATTTATTTCTGAAATCAAGGAACGAACTGGCGAGAAAAAAGGAAAATCAAAATCAGCAATATCCTTTGGCGGCTCGGTAAAATCTAAAAACCTCACACTCATGATTCGGCAATTAGCCACAATGGTGAAAGCTAGAATTCCGCTCGACGAAGCCTTGGAAGCAGTAGTGGAGCAAACCGACGACCCCAATTTAAAATCGGTGATGTCTCAAGTTAAAGCCTCAGTAAACGAAGGAAAATCGCTCGCTGATAGCTGCAAAATGTTCCCAAAAGTTTTCACCCCGATATTCGTTGCTATGATTCAGGTAGGGGAAGCAAGCGGTAACCTAGACTTGGTGTTGGTCAGACTCGCCAACTTTGCTGAAGCCAACCAAGCCATGCGACAAAAAATTATTGGAGCCATGACCTATCCAATCTTCATGATGATAGCCGGAACGGCTATTACGATTTTTCTTTTTGCATTTGCTGTTCCCAAAATTACAGAAGTGTTTGCAGGTTCAAATATGGCTTTGCCCCAATTAACACAGATCATGCTTTCCATCAGCAATGTGATTTCTACTTATTGGTTCTTCATTATTGTGTTCATTGTCTGTGGTTTCTTTCTTTTCAAGGCTTGGATTAGTACCGAAGCTGGTCGTGCCAAATGGGACGCTATTGCACTTAAAACTCCCGGCGTTGGAAAGTTGGTCCGAATGATTGCTGTGTCACGGTTCGCAAGAACGCTCAGCACCATGTTGGGTAGTGGCGTTCAGCTCTTAGATGCCATTGATGTAGTTAAAGAAGTGGTTGATAATGCTGTGATCAAAAAAGCTCTTATTCAATCCAGAGATAGCATTAGCGAGGGGCACTCCATTGCGGGACCTCTCAAAGCCAGTGGTGAGTTCCCCCCTATTCTTACCCACATGATTGCCGTCGGAGAGAGAACCGGAGAGCTAGAAGAGATGCTGAATGTCGTCTCCGACGCCTATGACTCCCAAGTAGATGCTGCAATACAATCAATGACAAGGTTACTTGAGCCACTTATGATTGCGGTGATGGGTGGAGTCATCGCATTGGTCGCATTATCTATTTTTATGCCGTTACTTGAATTAAACAACTTAGCAGCTTCACCCGGCTAAGACATCGAAGAAGGAGCCCGTAGAAATGAAACGAAAAAAACAACACAAAAAAAGATACAATAAAGGTTTCACGCTTGTTGAGATCATGATCGTACTAGCTCTCGTTGTTATGTTAGGCAGTTTTGCCGGTGTAAAGCTTATCGATCAATTTAAAAGAGCAAAAGTAGATGCAACCAAAGTGCAAATAGCAAGTTTCAAACAAGTGCTAGATGCTTACTTTCTAGCTCACAACACATATCCAGAAACTAATCAAGGTCTCGAGGCATTAATTAGCAAGCCTACCTCAGGAAAAGTTCCTGAAAATTATCCCGAAGGTGGCTATTTAGGAAAAAAAGCTATTCCAAAAGACCCCTTTGGCTCGGATTATCACTATGAATGCGAAGATGGACAAACCTATTCCATCACTTCAGATGGCCCAGATCGAAAGCCCGGCACCGCTGACGATATTAAGTCGGACTGACAAAAAAGAGTTACAACCGACTCGATTATCATCTAGTAATGCTGGCTTTACTCTGATTGAAATCCTGCTCGTTCTAGCTATCATCGTGCTCGTACTGTCCTTTGGTATGCCGGTGGTTTCTAGGATAACAGGGCAAAACATAGCCACGTCTGCAAGAAAAATGACGGCGCTTGTCAGGGGATTAAGAACTGATGCCATCCTTCTTAATTCGATTTACCGACTTAGCCTTGATCTTGAAAAAAACACCTATTTTGTCGAAACCCAAAAAGGTGAAGAACTTTTATATGAAACATCCCTGTTGAGTAAAAAGGTAGATCCCAAGAAAAAGGGAGAACCAGAGCCGCCATCTTCATTTTCCGCTGCAGATAAATATTTCGCGGAGCCTAAGCCACTTCCAGCGGGAGTCGTTTTTTCCGGAGTCCTGAAAGAAAAAGAGGGCCTAGTCAAAGAGGGAACCGCCTATGTCTATTTCTTCCCCAATGGACTGAACGAAAAAGCCATTATTATTTTCAATACTGGCAAAGAAAAAGAGGGGGGGTACTCACTCTATATTCATCCAACAGCCGGAAAAGTCGATTTTTTTAAACAAAAATTGGACCAATTTTAATTTATGTCACCCCACAATGCTAACAACCAAAGCGGCTTCACTTTCATAGAAGTCCTCTTGGCAATTACCCTGTTTGTCATTGCAGCAGTGGTTGCGGTTGACCTTACGAGGGGTTCAGTCAGGGCGACTCAAGACTTGAAAGAGGTTACGACTGCAACATGGTTACTTAAAAAAACCATGACAGAGTTAGAGGCACGTATTGAGGCTGAGGGCTTTGAAAAGGCCTGTGACAAGAAAAAAGAGGGTAAGTTTGAGGCACCGTTTGAAAAGTACCGTTGGGTCACTCATTGTCACGAAATTGATTTCAAGCTTTCACAATCGGCCGCTGCGATGGCCTCTCAAGATCCCGAGGAACAGGAAGAGGGTGTCAGCAGGGAAGACCAGATTCAGAAAATGATATTGAAAACTGCCAGTGAACATTTAAGTAAATCAATGCGTGAACTTCATGCTGAGGTTTTTTGGATTCAAGGCAAGAAAAACCAAAGGTCTGTAGATGTCACAACTCACGTGGCTCGGTACGATCTACCACTAGCTATTCCAACACTATGAAAAAAACCAATGAAAACTTCGGCGGCTTTACTCTTTTAGAGGTACTGCTTTCTATGGCTCTTTTTTCAATCATTGCCTTAACAACCATTAAACAGATCACATTAATTCGAAACACTAAAGATACTGCCTTCAAAGATGTGGATGCCTTCTCCAACGCGCGTTCTGCTCTGAACGCTATGGAAACCGATATCCGCCAAGCGTTCCACGTGCTTTACGACGACTTAGGGCCTAATGCCAAACAGACTTTGCAGCAAGGAGGAGCCGTCACGCGATCACTTTTTGATGGAAAAAGAAATCAACTTACATTCACTTCATTGTCTCATCGTAACTATTTTGCGGGGAAGCGAGAAAGCGAGCAGACTGAAATTACTTTTTCTCTTCAAAGCGCGAAAAACTCCAACAAAAGCACCCTTGTCAAACGCGAGTCCGAATTGATCGACGACAACCCTTACGAGGGGGGAAGTTTCTACACCCTGCTGGAAAATGTCGAGTCCTTGGAGTTTCAGTACTTTGATCCCAAAACTCAAAAATGGGAAGACAGCTGGAACTCAGACTCTGGAATTTATCGAGATAGGTTTCCAAGCGCTGTCAAAATAAAAATTATTGTGGCAGGAGCTAACAACAAAGCCAAACCGCTAACGGTCGAAACTCAATTCAAGATTTCATTTCCGAATAATGAGCAAGTAATTGTGAGGATACAGTGACTCTAGATTGCAAAAGAAATTGGACAAGGGAAAACGAACGAGGCGTCGCTTTGCTCACAGTTTTGGTATCGATTTTAATCATGAGTCTACTTACGATTGAGTTTCAATACAGTGTGGCTATTGAGCGCAAATTAGCGTACAGCGATCTCAATCAACTCCAAGCGCATTACTTAGCAAAGTCAGGTGCTAGATTTGGACTAGCGAGAATTGCTCTCTTTATGAAAGCTAACAAGCAATTTCAGTCGAACAATATGATTAAGCAGAAACTTGCTGCGGTTTGGAGCTTGCCACTCCCACCCTTTCCCCCTGCAGCTAGCACGATCAAAAAACTTACAAAGGCTGACAAAGATGCTGCTGAAAAGGCTGTTCAAGAGACCATGATAAGCACGGGGCAATTTAGCCAAACGATCACAAACGAGTCTTCAAAAATAAATCTCAACTCTTTGATTTTAACCGAGCAAGATATCAGTAAAGGGAATTTTAATATTAACTTTGCAAGCGCGTCACCCCCCAACGGTTTTTACGAGCACGTAGCTCGGTTACTTTACAATGCGATCAATGAAATCTTTCGAGCCTCGGATAATCCTCAAGATGAATTTGGTAATTACCGCGTCGAGGAAGTTGTTTTTGATATCATGGACTGGGTCAATCGTGATGATGTGGCTTTTGGAGAACGAAATAAAGACCGCTTCTATGACCAGCAAGTGCCGCCTTATAAAGCCAAAAGAGGAAGATTTTTTACCCTCGATGAATTAAGACTAGTTCGTTCAGTCGAAGAAAATCTTTTTCAAAAATTGAAACCGCTTGTGACAGTCTACTCTTACGAGGGCAAAGTGAATTTAAATGAGGCCAATAAAAATGTTTTAAAAGCGATTTATCCTGATTTTACGGAGGATGATCTTACAAAGATCATGGACGAAAAAAATCGCATAGGAGAGTGGTCCACTGAGGCGTCTTTTGTTGACTATGTCACAAAAACGCTTGGCCGAAATGGTTTTTTAGACCGCTACAAGGATCCCAATGATTATCCCTTCACAGTGCAAACCTACAGCTTCCTAATTGAGGGAACGGGTACCGTGCAAAAGAGTAAAACCACCATTCAAAAAAAGATACGCGTTGCAGTTGCACTTACAACAGGCAAAGGAACTGCTGCAACCAAGAACGTTTCCCAAGCCGATTGTGGGCGAGACAACATTTTTTTTTGGAAGACTAACCCAGGCATTTGTTTGGAGCGGCCTACCGATGAAGATTCCTGCACAAGTCTAACAGGGGTCTGGAAACAGGACCCAAATGGGGTCTTCGGATGTGATATTCTTATAGCAGGAACGCAAACACAGTTTATCACGCCTCCGCAGGGAACAGCCAAAAAAGAGCCCAATGCATTAAAAGTATTATACTGGATGGAAACTTAAGCGAGGGAAACATGAGAGTTCTAGCAATCGAATTGGGTAGTTGGAGTGTCAAAGCCGTAGAAACCGAGTCTCGGTTTCGAAAGTTTGAAATTTTGGATTTTCACGAAGCTCGTTTACCCCTCAGAATGGATGACCCTAAGGAGCTCTACAAAGAGGCCATTGCTCAAATTCTTGCTAAACTTCCGAGCCATCCCGATAAGCTCGTCTGCTCGCTCCCAGCCCCAAATCTTTCGATGAGATTTCTCAACATCCCAGTAAAACAAAAGAAAAAAGCGGAACAGATGTACCAATTTGAACTCGAGGACTCTCTACCATTTAAACTGGAAGACACAGTTGTCCAGCATCAAATCTATCCACAAAGGGATTCATGCTTGGTTTTTGCGGCTATCGCCCCAAATCGCTTTATCACTAACCATCTCGAATACTTAAAAACAGTAGGGATTGATCCCGACTGGCTTACCTTCGATGGCATGGGTCTTATCAATCTTTTTGGAGCCTCACTAGCTCAGTCAGAAAACCAGCCTTCGGGGCCCACTCTCATCGCTGATATCGGACACTCCAAAACCATTATTTCTATTGTAGACGAAGGCAGGATCGAAGCGTTTAGGTGTTTCGGTTGGGGGGGAATGGCAATTACTAAGAACATTGCGATAACCACGGGTGACCCGCTTGAACAAGCTGAAGACAAAAAACACCAGCTTGATATTGGATCGGCTTCTCAAGGGGGCGAGGTTCTCGAGGCAACAAGACAATCGTTAGGATTTTTGCTAACCGAACTGAATCATAGCTTAATCGCTTATAGAAACTCATATAAGAAATCGATCTCAGCAATAAAAATTGCTGGTGGAACAGGTCTTCTAAAAGGATTGCCCGAGTTTCTCAGCAAGCAATTTGGTGGTGTCCCTTGCGAGGTTTTCTCACCCGCAAACCAATTTCAATTGAAAGAGGAGCTTCGTAGTCCAGACTCTCCCCGTTTTGCAGAACCTTGGGGTCGAGCCAATGTCTTTTCGCGAAAATCTCCCCTTCTTTTTAACTTCAGAAGGAGCGGTTTTGGAAAACAGACCTCTCTTGCCGAAATCTCAACACTGCTTAAAGATCCTAACGTTATCAAACTCACAAAGTATGCGACTGCTTTGGCTTTGATTCTTTTCGTTCACGTAACGGCAAGCTCCTACTTTGCCGGAGAAGAACGCGACAAAGCTAATGAGGAACTAAAGAAAGTTTTTCAAGACACATTTCGAAATGCCCCCAAAGCACTTAAAAACACCATTACTTCAAACCCCGTTCAACTTAAAGAGTACATCGAAAAGAAAAATAAGGAGCTCGATGAAAAGTTAAAAATGCTTTCAAAATCGCGCGAATCAATGATCAGCTATGTTAAAAAAATAACCAATAGCTTTCCTGCAAATATCAAAGTTGATGTCAATAAAATGGAAATAACAGATCGCAATCTTGTTTTGGAGGGTGTGCTTTATCAAGGTGATTTAACAACCGTCACTGAGAACTTGAAAAAACTGCCGATCCTGAGCGAACTCACTGTCACAAATGAGGGGCAGCGATTCATATTCAAAGCGAAGGTTTTGGGGAGATAAAACATGGAAGAGACAAGCAAGCTAAAATCATGGATTAACGAAAAGGCCCCCGGCTTAGCAATTATTTACCAAAATAAATACGTCGGAATGATCTACGATCGCCTCGCAAGTTTACCGCCTAAAAAGCAGAAACAAGTTGTATTCGGCATTTTAGGCGGGGCTGTCTCGATCGTGCTGCTTTTCCTTGTTTTTTCCTATTGGTCACTTTGGAGCCTGAGCTCTGAAACCCAAGATGCCTATTCCATGAGCAACATGATTCTTCAGTATCAGAAATACCGAAGAGACCGAGCCGAGGACTTAATTCTTCTTTCAAAAAACTCTCAACTCTCTGCTCCAGGACAGTTAAAACAAGTATTACTGCAAACTGCGGCCGGCGCCGGAATTTCACCCAGAATGATTCAAGTTGAAGAACGAGCCGAGGCAGGTGTTGGGGGAACTGATTCGAAGAAAAAAGAATTTAAAATTAAAGAAAGCACAGTATCTGCACAGAGAATTACTCTTTCTCAACTCACCAGCTATTTGAAAGCTGTCGAGTACGGGAACTTTAGTTTGATCGTTTCCTCAATTAAAATAACGAACGACGATAAGCTGCGAGGCTATCTAAATGTGGATATGACGATTATGGCTTATGTGTTCGAGGGAGACGAGGGTTAGCCAAAATGAAAAAGGGTGTCGGTCTTAAAATTTTTATTTTTGTTTGTCTCTTTGTCGTAGCTCTATTCGTGCTTTTTCCGATCAACAATCTTAGAGGCTACATATTTGATCGGGTTTTTAAAGCCAGTAGAGTGCTCCTTGTATCGGACTCTATGCACTTTTCCCTGCTTGGAATGCCGGGATTAAGAATGGACAATGTCAACGTGACTCTACCCATGGGAGATCAAGAGCTAGATCTCTGGAGTAAAGCCGTCACTTTAAAATTTGCGCTGTCTGGTTTTCTTCCGCCTTTACCTGGAGTCGCTGTCAATATTTCAGAACTCAAAAAGGGTGGGGATATTTACACCAAAGTCGGTAAGGGCAGCAATACCATTTCGTTTTATCTTGATGTTGAAAAACTAAATCTGGAACAGATAGGGGCTCGAAATGGAAACCCTCCACTCAAAGGTTACGTTGATATTTCTTCGGATATCTTTTTTGATGAATCACAGATGGACAAATCATCTGGATACTTCAATCTATCGATTGGAGACTTTTCAATCAACCAGCAATCCATAAGCCCACCCGAACTCGGAGGACTCTCAATAGTAATTCCTGCCATGAAACTGGGAAAACTCGAGGGGGTTCTTAAAATGAAAAATGGGGTTCTTGAGATGAATAAGTTCAAATTTGGGGAAGACCCTTCATCAGACCTTAAAGGAACTGCTACTGGCGACTTCAAAGTAGAAAAAACTTTTGAACAATCTTATCTGAATATTGCTCTCAAACTTACCCTCTCGCAGAAGGTTTTGGACAACCCCGAAGCCTCCACTTTCAAAAGCACTCTAACTGGATTCCAAACGGCTGCAGGAGAGTATTCTCTCAAATGCAGCGGCACTATTCAGGATTTCATCAATTCCCCTCTCTACCCTTGTAAAAAGGCGGATTTATAAACTCTCTCTAGCCCTCAGACCCACGAATATTGCTTGGATATCGGATTTTAATAACAAACAAGAAACAGATTATTAACCACCAGATCAACCAAAGACCCAAGTTTTCAAAAGACACACTCTCGCCCTTTGAGAGGAGATTAAAATCAAAAATGAAGTCGCCAATCGGAGGGAGCTTCTCGTAAACAAAAACGAACAATCCTTTAAATGTAAACAATGAAAATTTCGGATCCTTAGAAAAAAAGTGAGAGAAGGTCCCTAGAATTTGCATCACAAACAGAGAAGTCGCTCCCAAAAAAACAGTATTAATCTGCCCCACAACCAAACTACTCAGCGCCAGAGACAACATCAAAACTTCTAGGCACAGGGTCTGGAACATGCACGTCTTGATTAGCGACCCCCATGGAAATATATCGGATGAATAAAATGAAAATCCCATCACCCAACCAAAGCTCATCAAAAGAATGACCTCGTTGATTATTAGTAAAAGACCACAGCATAATCCGTAACATAGGGGAAAATACACTTTTGACACTGGTAAGACATGCGTTAGGAGACTCCTTTCACCCCTGTGTGCATAAGGTGCCATCCACACTCCATAGACAGAGGCTATGCTCAAGGCCGTGAAAAGCTGAATATAAAAGCCAACCCTGATAGCTTCTTTAGGACCCATCACGGTCACAACCTCTTGTATAGAGACTGTTAAGTGATTGATTAATTTTAATCCTGACAAATGTACGAGAGTGGAAAATAAAATGACCAAAACCACCATTTTGCTTCTTAAAACATATCGACAGTTCTCTAAAAATAAGGCCCACATGACTAGGCGGCTCCAATTTTTGCCGAAAATGCTTTTTCGACACTTCCAAACTGTTTTACTAAATTTTCAACCGAGTCCTGATGTATCACTGACCCTCGGTGCATAATTACAGCATCTGAACAAGTTTGCTCTAGCTCGGTCAAAATATGAGAACTATAAAGTATGGTCGTTCCCTGCTTCTGATAGAGTTTGAGTCTGTCCCGTAGCTTTAGAATCATCATGGGGTCTAAACCGTTGAGTGGTTCATCGAGTACAATGAGATCTGGTTTTCCCAAAAAGGCTTGGGCCAATATCAGCCGTCGACGCATACCTTTGGAATATTTACGAACAAGCTTATCAGGGTCCAGCTCAAACCAAGTTAAAAATTCTTCAATTTGTTGTACAGAGTTGATATTTTCACCTTTTCTAAACTTTGAGAGGAAAACAAGGTACTCTCGGGCTGTTAAATATTCGGGTGGAGTAGCGTCTTCAGGAGCAAATCCAATTCGTTTGAACAACCTTGAGGAACATCTGCTCATTCCTAGTATTGAGATCGTGCCTGTTGCAGGTTTTAGCATTCCAAGTAAAACCTTTAATGAAGTGGTTTTTCCAGCTCCATTAGCACCAATTAAACCAACGACCTGACCTTTTTTTAACTCGAAAGATACTGACTCTATGGCCTTAGTAAATCCATAGTAAGCTGAAACGTTTGTTAGTTTTAGGACAGTATCTGTCAGAGATTGATTCATAGGGCCTGAACTACTTTCATCTTAAAAGAATAAAGGGTATATCAAGTTTCTAATGACGACTAGTTCAAACCTTATCCGTTGTGGTCTTGATATTGGTGGCACCCAAATTAAAGCTGTGCTTATTGATCAATCTGGATATATTCTCGAGGAATTTGATACTCCCTCAAATGCCCATTTGGGTCCGGACCATGTCAAAGCTTCAGTTTTAAACGTTATAGAAACTATCAAAAAGCGAGGACAAGCAATTGGTTTTGTGGGCATTGGTTGTGCCGGGTCGGTAGATTCCGATTTGGGAATTGTCAGGAACTCTCCTAACTTTAGCGCTTGGAAAAATATCAATTTAAAGACATGGGCAGAACAAACCCTCCGAATTCCTACATGTGTAGATAACGATGCTAATTGTGCAACTATCGCGGAATGGAAATTGGGCAAGGGAAGGGGAATCTCAAATTTGGTTCTTCTAACCCTGGGGACGGGAATTGGCGGGGGATTAGTGCTTCAAAATCGCCTTTACAGAGGAGCAACTGGGACGGGCGGTGAATTAGGCCATTTTTCGATAAATACACGAGGTATCGAATGTCCGTGTGGAAGTTTGGGTTGTTTTGAACGTTACTGCTCTGCCAGTGCCTTAAAAAACAAAATTTCAGATCTCTCTAGTCGGGAGATATTCGAAAGAGCCACAACTGACTTCAATTGTAAGAAACTAGTCGATGAATTTTTACATAATTTACAGATCGGATTGGTAGGCATAGCAAACGTGTTTGATCCTGATCTGATTCTACTCGGCGGGGGGGTAAGTAAAGGACTCCATCCCCACATTGAGAGCATTAGACTTTCAGTTAAAAATAGAGTCTTTCCCGCTGTCGCAGAAAACCTCAAGATTGATTTTACTCAATTTGGAAATAATAGCGGGGCAATAGGGGCAGCGTTATTAGGTGATTTGAAACATTATTGAATGAGTTGAGCACACCTAGACCATCTAATTTTTCTCAAATTATTCCAAGCCCCAACTTGATCTAAGGATAGCCAGATAAATTTTGCTTTTCCCTTAATGTTTTCACGCGGGACAAAACCCCAACTGCGACTGTCGGCAGACTCATCTCGGTTATCTCCCATCACAAAATATTGGTCTTTAGGAACCACTTTCGTCAATTCCCTTCCTTCATGACCTGCGACGGGTATTGCTAAGTAGCGAATCAAGTGACTCACAGACCCTAAAGTTTCACTGTAATACTCAGAGGGAACTTCGGGTTCTTCTTTATCCTCCCGATCGATATCCTCAACATTCACCTGTGACTTATCTACCAACTTGCCATTGATCAAAATATCCCGGCCCTTTAACTCTATTTTGTCCCCTGGCAAACCTACGATCCTTTTTACATAATGAAGAGATTCATCCCTCGGCCAAAGAAAAACAACAACATCTCCCCTCTTAGGTTGCGCAAAAGATAGAAATTCAAATTTCGTAAAGGGCAAGGAAAGCCCATATGAAAACTTGGATACAAAAATATGGTCTCCAACCTTGAGAGTCGGAACCATGCTACTTGAGGGAATTCTAAAGGGTTCGACTACAAATGATCTGATAATCACAACAACTAAGAGGCAGTAAAAAATTGCCTTAAGCATATCCTTCTGTGCATTTTCAGCTGATGCTTTAGTTGTTTTATTCATTAAGTTCTAACAATTTTACAAAAAAAAACCCAGACAGCCAATTGATAGCTGTCTGGGTGAATTTTTAATGGGGCATCGTGCTACTTTCCCAGGAAGTTTCCCTCCAAGTATCATCGCCGATGAGCGGCTTAACTTCTGTGTTCGGAATGGGAACAGGTGCTTCCCGCTCTCTATAGACACCCCAAACCGACTCCTTTGAACAAACTTTTTAGTTTTTATTCATAGGAGTCGTTGCGACAATGGATTCCGTAACAACTTCTATACAAAAGTTGCTATGAAATCAATGTCGCAATGACATTATTTCGACAATGCATAGGGTTTCAATGCGTGAAACTCTCTTAGGACAGAATAATGATAAAGTTAAGCCTCACGGCCGATTAGTACTGGTTAGCTGAACGCATTACTGCGCTTACACACCCAGCCTATCAATCTCGTAGTCTACGAGCGGCCTACAGGAGACCGAAGTCTCAGGGATATCTATTCTTGAGGTTGGCTTCCCACTTAGATTCTTTCAGCGGTTATCCATTCCAGACTTAGCTACCCAGCAATGCTCCTGGCGGAACAACTGGAACACCAGCGGTCTGTCCATCCCGGTCCTCTCGTACTAAGGACAGATCCTCTCAAATATCCTACGCCCACAGAAGATAGGGACCGAACTGTCTCACGACGTTCTAAACCCAGCTCGCGTACCACTTTAATCGGCGAACAGCCGAACCCTTGGGACCTACTACAGCCCCAGGATGTGATGAGCCGACATCGAGGTGCCAAA